>Ga0105160_1000296_pt1 | contig 24772 bp, 21 predicted proteins | sample GXS110809BmetaG_FD_89591 | JGI IMG/M metagenome (GOLD analysis project Ga0105160, IMG submission 89591) | Hot spring microbial communities from Gongxiaoshe hot spring, China to study Microbial Dark Matter (Phase II) - GXS 110809B | ecosystem: Environmental > Aquatic > Thermal springs > Hot...
CCATCACCCCGGCGATGGCCACCGCCACCCCCCCGCTGGATATGACCAGATCGCTCCGGTCCAGCTCGTAGGTCCTGCCGTTTATGGCCGTAATCCTCTCGCCGGGCACGCCAGAGCGCACGGTTATCTCCTTAGCCGGCAGGAGGTCGGCGTCGAAGGCGTGAAGGGGCTGGCCGAAGAGCAAGGTGGCGTAGTTGGTCACGTCCACCGCGTTGTTTACCGGCCTGGCCCCGCCCACCGTCAGCCTGAGGCGCATCCAGAAGGGGGAGGGGGCTATGCTGACTTCATCCACGTAGCCAAGCCCGTAGAGGGAACAGCCCTCGTCCTCCACCCTGCAGCCCTCGAAGAGCCCTCCCAGGCCGTCCTCCGAGATGGGGGGATCTTCCAGCTTCGGCAAGCTCAGCGAAGTGCCCTCGCACAGGGCGTAGACCTCCCTGGCCACGCCCACCATGGACAGGCAATCCCCCCTGTTAGGGGTGACCGAGAGCTCCAAGACCGGCTCGTCCAGCCCGAACCAGGAGAGGAAGTCGACCCCCACGGGGGCATCCTCCGGCAGCTCCAGTATGCCCCTCTCCCCCTGGAGCCCCGAGAGCCCCAACTCCTCGTCGGAGAGCATCATCCCCTCTGAGGCTATGCCGCCGAAGTCGACCACCTTGAGCATCGAGCCGTCGGCGAGCGAGGACCCGGGCGGACCGTAGGGGACCTTCATGCCCACCCTCAGGTTGGTGGCGGCGCTGACCACCCTCGCGCTCCTGCCCTCGCCCCACTCGAGGTCGACGACCCAGAGGTTCGACCTGGAGGGATGGGGGTTTAAGGAGGCTATCTGGGCCACCCGAACGCCCCTGGACTCGCCGCAGGGCCTGACCAGGGCCTCCACCTCGATCCCGCCCATGGTGAGGGACCTGGCCACCTCCTCCGGAGAGGGGAGACCCGCCACGTACTCCCTGAGCCACCGAAGCCAAACCCTCATGGACCATCACTCCCCCCTGGCCGAACTGAGGAAGCGGAAGTCGTTCTCGAAGAGGAGCCTGAGGTCGGTGATCCCGAACTTGAGCATCGCCACCCTGTCCAACCCCATACCCCAGGCGAACCCTCTGAACCTCCTGGGGTCTATCCCGCCGAACTCGAGGACCTTCGGATGGGTCATCCCGGCCCCGAGTATCTCCAGCCAGCCGCTACCCTTGCAGACCCTGCAGCCCGAGCCCATGCAGGAGGAGCACTGGATGTCCACCTCCAGGCTGGGCTCCGTGAAGGGGAAGTAGCTGGGCCTGAATCGCACGTCCAGGCCCCTGCCGAACATCCTGTGGGCGAACTCGGACAACACCCCCTTGAGGTCGCCGAGGGAGACCCCCTCGTCCACCAGCAGACCCTCCAGCTGGTGGAACATGGGGGAATGGGTGGGGTCGGAATCCCTCCTGTAGACCCTCCCGGGGCTGATTATCCTGAGCGGAGCCCCCCTCCTCCTCATCGCCCTTATCTCCACGGGGGAGGTGTGGGTGCGAAGGAGGAAGTCGGCGTCGAAGTAAAAGGTGTCCTGCATGTCCCTGGCGGGGTGATCCCTCGGTATGTTGAGGGCCTCGAAGTTATGGAAGTCGTCCTCCATCTCAGGGCCGTACTCCACGTCGAAGCCCATCCCCAGGAATATCTCCACCGCCTCGTCCCAGACCAGGGACACGGGGTGTCTTCCGCCGAAGGGCCTGCCGCAACCGGGCAGGGAGACGTCCAGGCGAGTTCGCTCCTCCTCCTCCAGGAGCCTCCTCTCCCTCATCCGGTCGAGGGCCCTCTCGAGCTCCCTCTCCACCATACCCTTGAGCTCGTTGACCCTGGCCCCGAAGACCCGCCTCTCGTCGGGGGAGAGCTCCGACATCCTCGACATCAAGACCCTTATCGAGCCCCTCCTGCCCAGGTAATCGGCCTTGAGCCTCAGAAGCTCCTCCTCGGAGCGCGAGGACGAGAGCCTCTCTAGAAAGCCAGAGGCGACCTCGTCCAAAGCCTTGAGCAGCTCCTCCAAACCTCCCCACCTCCGAAGCGACCTAGTCCAACGCCGGATCCCATCTAAAACGGGAGGAGGCCAAAGAGGCCTCCTCGACCGGATCCCTCCTGCGACCTGGCTCCCAAAAGGCCACGAGGCGAACCTCAAGCGGCCCTCGCTAGACCCTCCTTGGCCACCCTCACCAGCTCCGCGAAGGCGCTCGAGTCGTGGACAGCCAGGTCCGCCAGCATCTTCCTGTTCACCTCCACCCCCGCCAGCTTCAGGCCGTGCACGAAGGTGCTGTAGTTGAGGCCGTGCAGGCGGGCGGCGGCGTTGATCCTCATGATCCAGAGCTTCCTGAACTCCCTCTTCTTGGCGCGCCTGTCCCTGTACATGTTGGACAGCGCCCGCAGAGCGGCCTCCTTGCCCCTCCTGAAGGTGTTCTTCTTCCTCCCGTAGAAGCCCTTTGTCAGGGCGAACAACTTCTTCCTCCTGGCCCTCTTCTGGCTTCCTCCCTTTACCCTCATGGCGTATCTACCTCCCCATCTGGCGACGAGAACGACAGCGGCTTAAGCGTAAGGCAGAAGGGTCTTGATCCTCCTGGCCTCAGCCCCCTCGAGGCAACCCTTCTTGCGAAGCCTCCTTATCCTCCTCTGGGACTTGTGGTGGAGGAGATGGCTCCTACCGGCCTTCTTGTACACCACCTTGCCAGAGGCGGTTATCTTGAAGCGCTTCTTAGCACCGCTGTGGCTCTTGACCTTAGGCATGACACAAGACCTCCCGCGACGCTAGTTTTTCCCCTTAGGAGACAGCAAAAGCCTGTACTGTTTACCCTCGAACTGAATCGTCCCCTCCGGCTTGCCCAGGTCCGCGCAGTCCTCCGCCACCTTCTCCAGGAGCTTCTTGCCCATCTCCAAGTAGGACATCTCCCTCCCCCTGAAGAAGACGGTGACCCTGACCTTGTAGCCGTCGGACAAGAACTCCCTTATGGCCTTGAGCTTGAAGTCGTAGTCGTGCTGATCTATCTTGGGACGCATCTTCATCTCCTTGAGCGTCCCCACCTTCTGCTTCTTCCTGGCCTCCCGCTCCCTCTTCTGCTGCTTGTAGCGATACTTGCCGTAGTCCATTATGCGACAGACGGGCGGGTTGGCCTCGGGCGCCACCTCCACTAGGTCGAGATTCCTCTCCGCGGCCAGGGCTAAGGCCTCCTCTATGGGCTTTATCCCCAGGTTGGCCCCCCCTTCGTCTATCAACCTCACCTCCCTGGCCGTTATCTCCTCGTTGACCCTGGGCTCGTCGCTCATGTCCGCTATAGACGTTCACCTCCCGACACCGGCAAAAAATAAGGCGAGGAGAAAAGCCTTCCTCGCCTCCAAAGCCCAAACACAGCGCCCGGACCACGTCCGTCGCCCGCACCACGTGGGCCGCCAGAGCCGAAAACCCTGGGGCGAGGAGCTTTCGCTCCTTCTTTGGTCGCGTTCGTCCGACTCAGGGTGAAGTCTAGCACACCTTGGATGGGCTGACAAGGGGAGGGGCGACCCCTCACCTTATCTCCTCCAGGTAGACGTAGTAGTTAGGTATGTGGCCGAAATACCTCCTCTTGAAGACCAGCCGCAGCCTGGCCTTGAACGGTCCCTTCGCGGCCCTCCCCTCCCGGAGCTTGAGCCTGGCCTCGGGGGAAACGCCCGAGATGTGGTAGAAAGGGCCCGACTTGCTCTGCCCGATCAGCTCCAGCAGCTCCCCGTCGAAACCGGAGGGAAGGGAGAGCAGCTCCACCTCCCGGGGCATCGGCGGCACCAGTGGACCGAACGAGAAGGGGGACGAGCCGTCGTCGGCCGAGATCGACGACGCGTACTCCTCCAGGGACATGGAGTCGAAGCGCCTTCTGAAACCCTTGAGCTCCTCCAGATAGACCGGATCCGGGTTTTGTCTCGAGGACTCCCGCTCGATCTCCAGCTCTATGGCCTTCCTGGTGGCCTTCAGCAGATCGAGGGACAGGGCCTCCTCCTCCGAGAGCTCCCTGGCCTCGGACTTCCCTGTTAGCCCTTCTCCCCCGCAGAACAGGGGAGAGGGGTATATGGGGTTTGCCACCTTCAACCTGAAGGGCGCCCTTATCCCGAGCTCCTCCAGGAGGTCGTACTCCAGCTCCACGCCGTCGAGGAGCAGGGCCTTGCATCGATCGGGCACCACCCTGTGGAGGGAGAGGAGGAGCGCGTCGTCCTCCAGAGGCTTAACCTCCACCTGGAAGCTCTCCTTCGAGGTGCAGCCGCCGCTGCTCACCCTCACGAAGAGCTTGCCCCCCTCCAGCCTCAGACCCCTGAGGACCGCAAGGCCCTCTCTCTGCTGGTCCTCGAAGGGCCAGCCGAGTATCGGGGGCTTGACCAGGCCACCCCACTCCACAAGGGTGAAACCGATCCTCTTGAAAACCCCAGGCCTGGGCGCCTCCGGGGCCTCCCTGGGCCGTTCCCTGAGGGGCTTGAAGGAGAGGAAGACCCTCACCAGCGAGTCCGGCCTCGGGTCCACGTCGAGGGAGAGGTTCTCGTCCAGGAACGATTCCTCCACCAGCTCCACCAGGTAGAAGGGAGCCCTCGGGAGCTCCCTCGACCAGTAGACCTCGAAATCCCTGGCCTCCTTCTCGGAAAGCCCGAGCCTCGGCAGCCACTCCCTGAACCAAGAGGTTAGGGCATCCTCGCTCACCACCCAGCCCTTCCCGCTCGAGGGCGGAAGAAGCCTCAGCTGAGCCTCGTAGAAGAGATAGGGGACGTCGGGAGACCTGATCCCACCCGGTCCTATCGTCGCCCTCCAGCCATCCCTCCCGTGAGGCGGGTCCGACGAGGTTATGAGGCCCGCGGGCTTCGCCCTCACGGTCACCTCCATCTCCGCGGGCGAGTAGAGGTAGATCGCCGGCTTTCTCACCAGCAGGGACTCGGAGGGTACCAGCCTCCCCCTGGACAGAGACAGGGATACGACCTCCTCCACCCCGGCGGAGGCGATCCTGATCTCCAGCGCCCTCTCCAGGTCCCCCATGTCGCGCGGGCTGAAGCTACCCTCCGTGACCCTGACGGGGGATGGCCCGAGCAGGGGCACGTGGGCCAGCAGGTCCAGGCTCAGGGCCTTTACCTCCACATCCCCGAGGGGAAAGGGAGGGGTCTGCTCCAGCTTGCCGTCCCTGCTCACCAGGGCCAGGACCTCCACGAGCCTCCCGCTCCTTCCCTCCGCGGCCAGGACCACGGCGGCCAGGTCCTCGTCTATCAGCCTCGCGAGGGACTCCCCGAGGATCGCCCGCCCCAGGAGCCTCACCGACACGACCTCGTCGCCCGAGGCGAGGCTGGCCGCACCACCCCGAAGCTCAACCCCATGAGGGCATAGCGACAGGCGGTAGACGGCCTCATCGAAGCTGAACCCAGCCCAGTGGGCCTCGCAGGGCGAAACGCCCAAGAGGCCGAGAAGGGAGAGAAGGGCGCAGATCGCCGAGGAGACGGCTCGCCGCACGGCTAGCTCGCCTCGCGGTCTCTAAAGGGGCAGGAGGGTTCCTACCCCCAGCTCCACGGCCCTCCGATATATGAGCCTGGCGGTGACCACGTCGTGGCTGGCTATACCCATCAAGAGGGCCATCCTCCTCCCCCTGGAGGCCAGATCCGACGAACCCCTGGCGCACACCTCGCCCATGTCCAGCTCCACCCTGTCGGGATATCCCCTGAAGTAAGGGCCCCTTCGCTGCGTCCAGAGGTACTGCTCCCGATCGTCCACCACGAAGAGGTCGACGGAGTTGGGCACCTCCTCCTTGAAGGCCGCGTCGTAGTCGATGGAGATGGCCAAAAAACCGTCGGCCTTGAGGTCATTCAGCCCCACGAACCTGTTGGGCCTCTCGAGGATGGGGGTGGCGCTCACCACCACGTCCGCCTCCCTCGTGGCCTCCCCGAAGGTCCTGCAGATCACCAGCTCGGCCCCCCTGGCCCTGGGGGACATCTCCTCCACGAAGTCCGCGGCCCTCCTCTCGGAGACGTCGTATAAGAGGAACCTCCTTACCCTGAGGACCTCCGAGAGGGCGAGCAGGTGAGACCTTCCCTGCACGCCCAAGCCCAGTATGGCCACGTCCGCCTCCTTACCCTCCCCAAACAGGTGCCTTGCCGCCACCGCCGAAGCAGCCCCAGTCCTCACGGCGGTTATCCAGGTGCAGTCCATCACCGCCAGGGGCATCCCCGTGTCGGCGTCGTTGAGGACCATCAACCCCCCTATGTAGGGCAAACCCCTCTGGGGGTTCTCGGGATAGCCGAAGACCCACTTTATCCCCGCCGCGTCGACGGATCCGCCCACGTATGCCGGCATGGCGTGGATGAAGGAATCCCTGCGCGGGTGAACCCCGGGCTTGGGGGGCAGCTCGACCAGACCCTCCCCCTTGGCCCTGAACCCCTCTTCCACCGCGGCGATCACCTCTCCCATGGATATGCCCAGGGACTCCACCTCAGCCCTGCTCAAGTAAAGGAGACGCAACCCCCTCACCTCCCGAACGGCTCTATGTCATGATATTATATCAACAGATCGAAGGAAGGGATCGGCCGACGGGGAGGTCGAGCCTCGAGTCCGCCGCCCCTCGAAGGGGGACGCGCTCGGCTGAGGAGGTGGTGTCTCTGTAGGGAAGACGCTGAGGCCTACACAAGCACATCTCATCTTCTCTATGGGGAAGTGTTTCGCGTGTTAAGTCCATCTAGGCTCAAGGTTCCCCATACTTTCGTGCTGCTGTTTGGCCTCATAGTCCTGTGCACCGTCTTGACCTACCTGGTGCCCGCCGGGGAGTTCGACCGGGTGAAGGACGAGAGGACGGGCAAGACGGTGGTGGTCGCGGGCACCTACAAGGTGGTGGAACAGAGGCCCGTAGACCCCTTCAGGATGTTCGTAGACATATTCAAGGGGATGATGGACGCTGGGGAAGTGATCTTCTTCGTGTTCGTGGTGTACGCCTCCTTCTACACCGTCTTGCAGACGGGGGCCTTGAACTCCTTCCTCGGCTTTCTCATAAAGAAGCTCGAGGGCAGGGAACTGCTCATGATCCCCATCCCCATGTACCTCTTCGCCCTAGGGGGTTCGGTCTTCGGGATGTTCGAGGAGGCCATGGGTTTCATCCCCCTCTTCGTTGGGTTAGCGCTGGCCGTGGGGTACGACGCCATAGTTGGGCTGTCCATGTGCATGCTGGGGGTGGGCATGGGGTTCGCAGCCGCCTTCATGAACCCCTTCACGGTGGGGCTAGCGCAGAAGTTCGCAGAGCTACCCCTCTTCTCTGGCATGGGGTTCAGGCTGGTCAGCTGGTTCACCTTCACCACCATGGCGGTGGCCTGGACCATGCGCTACGCCGCCTCCATCAAGAGGGATCCCTCCAGAAGCCTCATGTACGGCGTGGACATGGGCTCTCTCTCCCTGGACAGGGAGGAGCTCAAAAGGGCCCACTTCTCCCTCAGGGACAAGCTGATCTTGGCCCTGGTGGTGGTCTCGGTGGGATTCCTCATCTGGGGCGTCACCCAGCAGGGTTGGTACTTCGAGGAGATGGCAGCCCTGTTCATGATGATGGGGGTCCTCGCGGGGCTGATAGGGGGCTTCAGCCCCGACAGGATAGCGGTGACCTTCCTGGAGGGGGCCAGAGACGTGGTCTTCGGAGCCCTGGTGATAGGGCTGTCCAGAGGGATCCTGATGGTCATGAGGGACGGGCAGATAATAGACACCGTCATATGGGCCACGTCGCAGCCCTTGTCTTACCTCCCCAAGTGGGTGGCCGCGGAGGGGATGCTTTTGGTCCAGACGCTCATAAACTTCTTCATCCCATCGGGCTCGGGCCAGGCCTCCACCACCATGCCCATAATGGCGCCGCTTTCCGACCTCCTGGGCATCCCCAGGCAGGTGGCGGTCTTGGCCTTCCAGTACGGAGACGGCTTCTCCAACCTGCTTTGGCCCACCACCCTCCTGCCCGTCATATGCAGCATAGCCAAAGTCCCAATAGAGAGGTGGTGGCGGTTCTTCACCCCCTTCTTCATCCTCCTCTTCCTGGTTCAGATGGTCTTCGTGGCCGTGGCGGTGCTGATAAACTACCAGTGACGAAGGGAGGCCCCCAAGCCCCCTCGGGGGCCTGACGAGGGAGATGGGTCGAGTTGGCTGAGCTCGAACTTTTGATAAGGGGCGGCAAGGTCTTCGAGCCCAGGACCCGCAAGCTCTTAGAGGCCTGCGTGGGCGTCGAGGGAGGCAGGATAGCCCTCGTGGGGGAGGAGCCCCGAGGGATGAGCTACAGGACCGTCTTAGAGGCGAGGGGGCTGGTGGTGTCCCCCGGCTTCGTGGACTCCCACGTACACGTGGGGGGCGAACCGGACGACGTAAGGGCCATCCAGAGGGCGCTCCTCCTCCAGGGCGTGACCACGGCCGTGACAGGGCACTGCGGAGAATCGACGAGGCTCGGGGAGATGGCTAGCGAGTGGGACAGGCCCATGCTGAAATTGGGGACCCTTGTGGGCCACACCACTCTGAGGAGGCTAGCGGGCCTGAGCTCGCCGTACGAGGTCCCGACGGAGGAGCAGATGAGGAGGATGTCGCGCCTCCTGGAGGAGGAGCTGGAAGAAGGGGCCTTCGGGTTGTCCTTCGGCCTGGAGTACGTACCATCGGCCACCAACGAGGAGATCCTCGCGCTGGCGGAGGTGCTGGACCCGGAGGTCCACGTGATATCCATCCACATCAGGCACGACGGACCCAGGTGCCTGGAGGCCCTCAGGGAGGCCATAGAGATCTCCGAGATCAGCGGCATAAGGGTCTGCGTATCCCACATCGGGAGCATGGTCTCCTTCGGGATGGCCGAAAAGGCCCTCTCGATCTTCGACGAAGCCCTGGAGGCAGGGGTGGACCTGGCCATGGACAGCTACCCCTACAGCGCCTTCTGCACGACCATAGGCTCTGCCGTGTTCGACGAGGGCTTCGAGGAGCGATGGGGTAAGGGGGTCGAAAGCCTCCAGGTGGCCTCAGGACCTCTGGCGGGATCCTTCCTGGACGAGAGGACCTTCCAGCACCTAAGGGAGAGGGAGCCGGAGACCTTGGTGATAGCCCACGTGATGGACGAGAGGGAGATGCGAAGGTGCCTATCCCACCCCAGGTGCGCCATCGCCTCCGATGGGGTCATAAGGGGCGGCAGGGGACATCCTAGGGCAGCGGGCGCTTTCCCCAGGGGGATCAGATGGCTGCTGGAGGGGGGCTCGAGCTTGGCCGAGGCGATAGCCAGGGCCACCGTGCTGCCGGCCTCGAACCTCCGCCTGCGGGAGCCACGGCTGGAGGTGGGAGCTCAGGCGGACCTGGTGGTCTTCGACCCCCTATCCTTCAGGGACAGGGCCAGCTTCGAGGCACCCCTCCTGGAGCCGGAGGGGCTCAAGGCCGTCCTGGTGGATGGCAAGGTCGTCGTCCTGGACGGAAAGCTTCTCGACGACAGGGCCGGACGTCTCCTGAGGAGGTGAAACGCTTGAGCTTCGAGGAGCTCGAGGAAAGGGCTTTGGGCTTCGTGGAGGAGATGTGGGGCAGGGCCGTGGAGTTGAGCGACGAGCTCGCCGAGAACCCGGAGATATCCGGGGAGGAGTTCGCAGCCAGCCGCGCCCACGCGAGGCTACTGGAGGAGGCAGGATACGAGGTGGAGATGCCCTTCATGGGGCTTCCCACCGCCTTCAGGGGGGAGAGGTCCTTCGGCTCGGGGGGTGGTCCCACCGTGGCACTGCTGGTGGAGTACGACGCCCTCCCGGAGATAGGACACGCCTGCGGTCACAACGTGAGCGGAGCCATGTCCACCCTCGCCGCCGTGGCCCTATCCAGGGCCCTGGAAGGGTCCGGCGTGAGCGGGAGGATCCTGGCCTTCGGCACGCCCGCCGAGGAGAGGGACGGCGCCAAGGTCCTCATGGCCGAGAGGGGCGCGTTCGACGAGGTGGACCTGGCCATGATGATCCACGCGAGCGGAGGGGCGAGCTACGTCCGATATAGGTCCTTGGCCATGGACGCCATCGAGTTCGAGTTCCGCGGCAAGGCCTCCCACGCCGCAGCCTCTCCCTGGGAGGGCAGGAACGCCCTCAACGGGGTCCAGCTCCTCTTCCACGCCATCGACATGCTGAGACAGCACGTCAGGCCGGAGGCGAGGATGCACGGGATAATAAGCAAAGGAGGGGAGGCTCCGAACGTGGTCCCGGAGCTCGCGGCGGCCAGGTTCTACTTCAGGGCGCCCTGGAGGGAGTACCTGAACTCCCTTGTGGAGAAGGCCTGGATCTGCGCCCAGGGCTGCGCCATCGCCACCTTCACCGAGGTGGAAAGGCGCCCCTTCGAGCTGAGCTTCGACAACATGCTCCCCACCCCGCGCGCCGAGGAGGTCTTCGAGGAGATCCTCACGGAGCTGGGGGTGGAGCTGAGCCCCTCCCCGGGCCCCCAGGGCTCCTCGGACGTGGGCAACGTGAGCCACCGCTGCCCCACCATCCAGCCCATGCTGGACATAACGGGCACCCCGGTGGCGCTGCACACCAGGGACTTCGCCCTCCTCACCAAGGGAAGGCTGGCGCACGAGCGCATCAAGACGGGGGCCAAAGCCCTCACCAGGATGGCCCTGAAGGTCCTGGTCGATCCCCGCCTAAGGGAGGAGATACGCTCCTCCTTCCTACTATCCAAGGAGAGGGAGAGCAGGGTCTGAGGGGGACAAGGGGGGCCTCAATCCTCGCGGAGGACGTATATGTACGTGGGCCTCCCCGTCTTCCTGTACTCCAGGTCCTTGTCCACCACCCCCATGGTGGTCAGGTAGTCCAGGTACTTCTGCGCCGTCACCCTGGAGACCCCCAGGTCCGAGGCCAAGTCCGCGGCGGTGAGGCTCTTTCGCCTCCTCACGTGCTCCATCACCTTGGCGAAGGTCATCTCCGACATGTTCTTCGGCAGGTTCTCCAGGAGCTCGCTGGAGCCCAACCTGGCTATCTCGTCCACGTCGGTCTGGCTGAGGAGATCCCCCTTCTCCAGCTTGGCCTTCTGTCTCAAGTACTTCAGGAGCGCCTCCTGGAACCGCTTCTTGTCGAAGGGTTTGATGATGTAGTCCACGGCCCCGTGGCGCAAAGCCCTCTCGATGCGCGCCCCGTCGGAGGCGGCCGTTATGAGGACGAAGTCCACGTCTAGCTCCTCCTCCCTGACCCTGCGGAGGAGGTCGAGCCCCTCGCCCTCGGGGAAGAAGACGTCCAGCAAGACCAGGTCTACCTCCCTGGACTTCAGGAACTCGTAGGCGTCCTGAAGGGAGTTGGCCACCCCCACCACCTCGAAGGCGGACATCTCCTCGACGAACCTCCTGTTTATCTCGGCCACCATGGGGTCGTCCTCCACGATGAGGACCTTCACGCTCTCCATCCGCCTCACACCTCCCGTCTTCCCAAGTCGTCCTCCGGGTCCAGCACGAACCTGATCCTCAGGAGGAGCCCTCCCTCCCTGCCCCTCTGGGCCTCTATCCTGCCCCCGTTGACCTCCACGTAGCTCTTCACCAGGGAGAGCCCTATGCCCTGATGTCCGCTTTTTGTAGTAAAACCCTCCTGGAACATTATATTCAAAAGGTGATCGGGGATACCAGGCCCGTTGTCCTCCACCTCCAGAACGAGCTCCTCCCCCTCGTAGTGGAGGTCCAGCCTTATGAACTTCTTCCCCCTGGTCCCGTGCGAGACCAGGGCGTCCACCGCGTTGTCTATCAGGTTTCCTATCACGCTCGCAAGCCCCCCCGAGGTCACGTTCCTCGGAAGCCTCTCCAGCTCCAGGAAGGGAGATAGCACCAGCTCTATGCCCTTCTCCCAGCAGACGTTGGCCTTCCCCATGATTATCCCCGCCACCAGCGGATCCCTGACCCTGCTGTAGACGAAGTCGAGGATGTCCTGCCTCACCTGGTTGACCCTGAGCACGTAGTCCAGCGCCTTGTCGGTCATCCCCAGCTGCAAAAGACCTCCTATGGTGTGCAGCTTGTTCCGAAACTCGTGGGCCTGGGCCCGCAGGCTGTCCAGCAGCTGTTTGACCCCGGTGAGCTCCTCGGCGAGCTTCTGCATCTCCGTCCTGTCGCGGAGGATCACCAGGTGTCCCTGGAGGTCGCCGCCGGAGAGGATCGGCAGGAAGGAGAGCAGGAACTGCCTGTTCCTCCACACCACCTGTCTGTTGAAGGTGCTGGAGTCGGATAGCTGCAGCGACCTCAAAAACCCGTCGAACTCGGGCAATACCTCCCCGAACGGCTTGCCCTCCAGCCTCTCCGCCCCAACCCCCAGGAACTCCCTCATCCTGTCGTTGACCATGATGATCCTGGCCTCCAGGTCGAAGGCCAGGATGCCCTCGTCTATGGAGCTGACCAGCGCCTTGAGCCTGTCCCTGAACTCCTTCACCTGGGAGGCCATGGAGTTAAGGCCCTCCGCCAGCAGCCTGAACTCAACTGGCTCGTCCACCTGCGCCAGCTCCTCGAAGTCCCCCTCCCCGAACCTGCGCATGGCGCCGACCAGGCTCTCTATCTTCCTCGCCAGGCCCGAGGACAGGGTGGTCCACATCAGCACCGCAGCGCCCATGGATATCACGAAGATCAAAAACACCTTCTGGAAGAAGCCAGCCAGGTTGTAGGGGGAGGAGAGGGGCGCGAAGTTGGTCACCACCAGATACCCCTCCACCCCTCCTGCTGGAGCGGCTATGGGTATGTAGGCGCTGGCCGACCTGGCCCTCAACAGGTAGTCCACCCTGGCGGTGGGAAAGGCGATGAACTCCTCCAGGCGCTCGGGCAAGAGCCTCCAGGTCTCGAGGCTGTCGGAGGCAACCTTGACCCCACCGCGGTAAACCCCCACCATCATCCCCAGCTCCTCCCTTATGGAGCTCAGTACCGCGTTCGCCTGCCCCCTTATCACCTCTCCCACCAGGACAGCGCCGCTCACGAGCTTTATCCTGCCCAAAATCACCGGCGACACGCCCAGGACCACCAGGGCTCCGCCGGAAACGGCGTTGGCCTCCTCCACCGCCATTCCCAGCTTGACCAGCTGCTCCCTCTCGACGAAGGCCACCCCGTGGAACCTCTGCCCCTCCTCGAAGACCCTCCTCACCATCGGCAGATCCCCCAGGTAGTCGCCGTAGAGCTCCAAGTTGTTGGGCCTCACCAGAACGAAGGCGTCCATATCGAGCAGACAGGCGAGCGGGAACGAGCTCCTGCCCATGCTGAAGAGTTCCGCGGGCTTGCTCGCCAAAACCTCGGCCTGAAGGGAGAGCTTCTCCCCCAGGTCGTAGATCCTCTGCAGGGCCGTGTAACCGGCCCTCCTGGTCTGGTCCAGGAGTATCCCCTCCTCCAGGAGCCTGAGCTGGTCCAGAAAGACCATCATCGCCACCAGGAGGGGGAGGGTCACCGCCAGCAGGAACATCAACATCAACCGCAACCTGAAGCTCATCGCCGCACCGCCCGATATCCCACCTGGAGCTCTTTAATCTTTAAAATAAAGCACTCGCCCGAGATTATAGCATTGAGGAGGGCTAAATCTCTCGAGGACCGAAACGAACCTTCTAGCAATTTCTCCAGGTTAGTATATAAATATATAAAAGCCCAGGGAGGGGGTGATCGCCGGCCAGGGCACAGTCAGTAAGGAGCTCGCGAAACCTAGAACCGAGACGGGGGTGAGCGCTCGATGAAAGTCGCCAAGTGGTCAGCCATGGTCGTGTTGTCGGCTCTTCTGCTCGCGGTCCCCGCGGGGGCCCAGCAGCTAAAGTTCAAGCTGGCCAACGCCGGCCCCGCCGATCCCAGCGACAGGACGGTCATAGCGGTGGAGATCTTCTCCAACTACGTCCTCACCAAGACCAACGGGACCATAAAGGTGGACGCCTTCCACGCCTCCCAGCTGGGAAACGAGAAGGAGATCCTGGAGGGGCTTAAGCTCGGCACCATAGAGTTCGGCACCATCACCACCGGTCCCATCCCAACGCTCTTCAAGCCCATAATGGTCTTCGACATACCCTACCTCTTCCCCAACGCCTACGTGGCCTGGGAGGTCCTGGACGGAGACTTCGGCCAGGAGCTCATGGAGAAGATGCGCTCTGAGACGGGCGTGCGGGCCCTGGCCGTGAGCGAGAACGGGTACAGGCACTTCATGACCGGCAAGAAGGAGATAAAGTCGCCGGCGGATCTAAAGGGGCTCAAGATAAGGACCATGGAGAACCCCGCCCACATGAAGATGGTCGAGGCCCTGGGGGCGTCCCCCACGCCCATAGCCTTCGGGGAGCTGTACATGGCCCTGCAGCAGGGCGTGGTGGACGGGGCCGAGCTGCCCATAACCCTGGTGAACAACATGAAGTTCTACGAGGTCCAGAAGTTCCTGGTCCTGGACGGACACCTCTACAACCCCCTGATCATGTTCGTCAACGACAGGGTCTGGAAGGGCCTGAGCGAGGAGCAGAGGCTCGCGGTCTTCGAGGGGGCTCAGCTCTTCAAGATAGCCCAGAGGGCCCTCTCCGAGAGGCAGGTCCAGACGGGGCTTGAGAACGTAAAGAAGAACGGCATGAAGGTCTACGTGCCCAACGCGGAGGAGATGAAGCAGTTCAAGGAGCTCTCCCAGCCGGCGGTCCTCGAGTACCTCAAGAAGGAGATAGGGGAGGAGTGGGTGGCCAAGGTCGTGAAGGCCGTGAAGGAGATGGAGGAGAAGCAAAAGAAGATGGTCATGTGAGGTTGGGGGGGTCCCCCCCCCGACCTCACCCCTACGAGCGAAGAGAGGAGGAGACCCCTTGAGGACCTTGGACTTCGTCCTTTCATCCCTTGAGTCGATCTCCAGGGCGATAGTGGTCGCGCTCATGGGGGCCATGAGCCTGGTGGCCTTCTTCGCCGTGGTGTTCAGGTTCGTGCTCCAGCGCCCCCTCGCCTGGTCGGAGGAGCTAGCGAGGTACATGATGGTGTGGGTGACCTTCGCGGGAGCAGGCATAGCCCTCTCCCAGGGCAGGCAGATAGGGGTGACCCTCTTCGTGGACGCCCTGCCACCGCGCGCCAGAAAGGTGGCCCTCCTGTTGGCGGAACTCATCGCCCTCGCGTTCCTGGTGGTGGCCATATATCAGGGCTTGAGGTTCACGTGGCTGCTTCGGCGCCAGACCTCCCCAGCCATGGGCATCAGCATGATCGTGCCCTACTCCGCCATACCCTTCGGCTGCGCCTACATGGCCCTCGTGGTCGTGAGGAAGCTGCTGTCCAGGTCGGATAGGGGGCTTTCCGTCCAGGACCCAGGGCTGGCGGACCTCGAGGAGGATGAAAGATGATATGGCTCGTGGCCTTTGCCTTCGTCCTGACCTTCGTGATAGGGACGCCGATAGCCTTCGTGCTGGGGTTCACCGGGCTGGTCTCCATATGGGCGATGGGGGTGCCGCTCCAGGTGATAGCCCAGAGGATGTTCACCGGCATAGACTCCTTCCCCCTCATGGCCGTACCCTTCTTCGTACTGGCCGGAGAGCTGATGAACAGGGGCGGGACCACCCAGAGGATAATAGACTTCGCCGAGAGCCTGGTGGGCCACATAAAGGGGGGGTTAGCTCACTCCAACATCATCGCCAGCGTGATATTCGCCGGGATAAGCGGCTCGGCCATTGCGGACGCCTCGGCGCTGGGCTCCATCCTCATCCCATCCATGAAGGAGAAGGGATACGACCTGGACTTCAGCGCCGCAGTCACCGCGGCCTCAGCCACCATAGGACCGATAATACCCCCGAGCATCATAATGGTCATATACGGGGTGTCCGTCGGGGCCTCCATAGGGGGGCTCTTCGCCGCGGGATTCATCCCGGGCCTGATGCTGGCAGCGGCTATGATGGTGGTGGTGATGCACGAGGCCAGGTACAGGCACTATCCGCCGGTGCGCCCCTTCTCCCCGGGGGGCGTCCTCAGGGAGCTCAAGAAGGCCATCTGGGCGATAATATCTCCCGCGATAATACTGGGGGGGATACTGCTCGGGGTCTTCACCCCCACAGAGGCCGCCTCCGTGGCCGTGGTCTACTCCTTCCTGGTGGGCAAGTTCGTCTACAGGGAGCTCAAGCTCTCCGACCTGCCCCAGGTGTTGCTCTCCAGCGGGATAACCACCGCGGCGCTCCTGGTCATCATATCCACCGCCAACGTCTTCGCCTGGGCCATAGCGGCCAACATGATACCCCAGAGGGTGGCTCAGGTCTTCCTCTCCATCTCGACCAACAAGTACGTGTTCCTCGCGGTGGTCAACGCCTTCCTGCTGATGGTGGGGATGTTCATGGAGACGGGAGCCGCCATAATAATACTCGCGCCGATCTTGGCCCCGGTGGCGGCCCAGCTGGGCGTACACCCGCTGCACTTCGGCTTCATGATGGTGCTGAACCTGGCGATAGGCATGGCCACCCCTCCCGTGGGGGTGTGCCTGTTCGTCACCTGCAGCATCTCCGGACTACCCCTGGAGAAGATCTCCAGGGCCATATGGAAGTTCGTCCTGTCGGAGGTGGCGGTGCTCCTTCTGGTCTCCTACGTGGAGTTCATCCCCCTCTTCCTCCCAAGGCTTCTGGGCTTCATAAGGTGACGCCTCAAAGCAAGCTCAGGAGGAAGCCCTTCAGGTAGTAGGACATGGGAGCTCCTACCCTCACGGGGTGGTCCTGATCCTGCCTGAGATGGAGCAGGACCAACCCCTCCCTCTCCGCGTCCGCCAGGCCAGAGGCGATGGCGCCCAGGAGGTCCTCCTCTCCCACCCAGTGAGAGCAGGAGAAGATCGCCATCTTCCCGCCCGGGGCGAGGAGGCGAGCCGACTGAAGCACCAAGTCCCTGTATCCCCTCAACGCCCCCTCCAGTTCCCTGCGGGACTTGGCGAAGGGCGGGGGGTCCAGGACCACGGTCCCGTAGGCGGCCCCTCTCTTCCTCTCCCCCCTGAGGAAGTCGAAGGCGTCCGCCTGGACCAGCGAGACCCCCGACAGGCCGTTCCTCCTCGCGTTCTCCCCGGCCATCTCCAGGGCGGACCTGGAGACGTCCACCAGCACGACCTCCTTCGCCCCCCTTCTGGCGCAGCTCAAGCCGAACCCCCCGGTGTGGCAGAAGAGGTCCAGGACGGGCGTGCCGGGATCGAACGAGCTGGCCACGGCCTCCCTGTTGGCCCTCTGGTCCAGGTAGAAACCAGTCTTCTGTCCCTCCTTGAGGTCCACCAGGAACTCCAGATCCCCCTCCCTCACCCAGATCCTGTCGGGCACCACCCCCCAGATGGGGCCCTCGGACGGCGGAAGCCCCTCCTTCTCCCTCATCCTCTCGTCCGACCTGTCGAGGATGCCCCTGAGGGGCAACAGACCCCTCAGCGCGTCCAGCACCAGCCCCCTGAGCCGCTCCATCCCAGCCGAGTTGAACTGAACGGAGGCATATCCGTCGTAGTAGTCCACCACCAGGCCGGGAAGGCCGTCTCCCTCCGCGTGGACCAACCTCAGCGCGTTGGTCCTGGACCAAAGCCCATCCCTTAGGGATAGGGCCGACCTCAGCTTGAGCTCGAAGAAGGACCTGTCGGGCACCACCTCGGGGTCAAACGACAGAATCCTCACCGATATCACGCTCCTGAGGTTCGCGTACCCCACCCCCAGAGGCCTCCCCTTTCGAGGGCAGACCAGGACCAGCTCCCCCGGCTCGAGGCCGTCGTCCACCTCGACCAGCTGATCCCTGTAGACCCAGGGGAAGAAGGCCCTCACCTTCGCGGCCGCCGAGTCGTCCACGAAGACCCTCTTGAGCCTCACCGCGTCGCATACCTCCTGGCCAACGACACGAGGAGGAGCTCGAGCACCGCCAAGGAGGGGATGGAGGAGACGAAGACCAACCGGAAGGCCGAGGACACGCCCCAGGAGGAGCTAACAGCGCCCACCAGGAGGGGCACGAGCAGCCACGACAGGTCCATGAAGACCCAGGCCAAGGAGGAGGCCTTGGGCCTGAGCCTCAGGGGAACCAGGTCGGAGGCCATGGCCAGGACGAAGGGAAAGCTCACGGCCATCCCAAGACCATATAGGGCGGAGACGGCGGCCATCTGGAGGTTGGTGGAGGCGGCGGGCAAAAGTCCGAGCGCCGCGACCATAGCCCCCATGGACGGGCCCAGCCACAGAAACCTGTTGGCCCTGTTGAGGAGGCTGTTCCCGAAAACCCTGGCCGACATGGCCACCAGGGCGTTCAGCGAGAGGAAGAGCGACGAGGACAGCCCCCTCTCCGAGGCCAGGGTGGAGGTGAACATGAGGACGGTCCCGTTGATCGCGCCGAAGAGAAAGGAGGCGAAGAGGTAGACGAAGAGCCCCTCCGTCCTGAGGAGCTCGCCGAATCCGCCCCAATCTCCGAGCCCAACCCCTTCCTCCAGCTCCACCTCCCCCACCTCCCTGAGTCGAAGCGAGAAGACCAAGAAGAGCAGGGAGAAGATCGAAAAGGAGGCCCTGTAGGGCAGATGAAAGTCCCTGGCGAAGGAGATCTCCACGAGGGGCAGGAACACCACCTGAGGGAGGACGTAGCAGACAGAGACCCAGGCGAAGCTACCACCCCTGGCCCTGGCCGGGACCACCACCGACTGGTAGGCGGTCAGGGCCACCAGGGCGAGGCCATAGCCGAAACCGCCCAGGACCCTGGACGCCAGGACCCCCACGGGACCCCTGGCCCCGAAGACTCCCAGGGAGCTCAAGAACATCAGCGCGAAGGACAGAAAGGCCGTCCTACGCCAGCCCATCCTCTCGAGGGCTACCCCACCGGTGGGCCTTACCACAGCGGTGGCCCCGTAGAAGGAGCCCATGGCCAAGCCTATCCACCACGGCTCGAGCCCCACCTTCCTCAGGTAAACCGGGTAGAAGAAGAACATGACCACGTAGGAGTTAGCCCACAGGGTGCAAAGGAGGGAGATCACAAAGGGCCAAACCCAACCGCTAGGCCTTCTCAAGCTCCTGCACCTTGTCCACTATGGCGCTCACGTGGATGGCGAGGCTGTTGTAGAGCCTGTAGCCCACGAACTCGCTCCTGTTCCTCACCAGCATCGGCAGCTCGCCGCAGCCGAGGACGAAGCCCTCCGCCCCTCTCGAGGCCATCTCGTCCAGGACGGACTTGAACCTCGACACCGCCTCGTCCCTGACCACGCCCCTCACCAGATCCTCGTAGATGAGGTTGCTGACCCATGCGGCGTCCTCGGGCAGGGGGAGCAACACCTCCTCGAGTCCCAGCTCCAGGAGGCTATACCTGTAGAAGCTCTCCCCCATGGTGAAGCGGGTCCCCAGCAGCCCAACCCTCTTCACCCCGTCGGCCATGACCCTCTCCCCGACCGCCTCCACTATGCTGACCAGGGGGACGCCGAGCCTAGACCTCACGGCCCCCACCACCTTGTGGGCCGTGTTGGAGCATATGGCCAGCACGGAGGCTCCGGCCCTCTCAAGCGTCGCAGCCGCGTCGGCTATCAGCTCGGCGAGGCCGCCCCAGTCCCCCAGCTCCTGAAGCCTGTAGACCTCCGAGAAGTCGAGGGAGTATATGAGGACCTTCGGCGAGCGCCAGGGCCTGCCCACCCTCTTCCTGTACTCGGCGCAGATCCTCATGTAGTAGTCGGCCGTGGAGATGTAATCCATACCTCCCACCAGTCCGAGCAAGGCCAACACCTCCTCCCCAAAGATGTTAAAGCACCCCCAAGGGGGTTCGCAAGCCGAAAAGGGATAAGGAAAAGGCCCGCAGGGGATGATAAAATATACACTGACTTTTTAAAGGCCTAATCGGAAAGGATGGTTAACATGAAACCCATTGAGGTGGACGAAACCCTAACGGAGCTGGTGGTGTCGTGGAGGCGGCATCTGCACGCCCATCCGGAGCTCTCCTACCAGGAGGAGGAGACGGCCTCCTTCGTGGAGGAGCGGCTTCGGGAGATGGGGCTTAGGCCCACCAGGGTGGCCAAGACGGGGGTGGTGGCGCTGGTGGAGGGGGCCCGCGAGGGCAAGACCGTCGCCTTGAGGGCCGACATGGACGCCCTTCCGATAGTCGAGGAGACCGGGCTTCCCTTCTCCTCCAAGAGGCCTGGGGTCATGCACGCCTGCGGCCACGACGCCCACACGGCCATCCTGTTGGGGGCTGCGAAGCTCCTCTCCTCCAACAGGGAGGTCATAAGGGGCTGCGTTAAGCTCATCTTCCAGCCCGCCGAGGAGGCGGCCCCCAGGGGGGGTGCCCCCTCGATGATAGAGGCGGGGGTGTTGGACGAACCCAGGGTGGAGGCGATACTTGGGCTTCACGTGTGGCCCGACCTGCCCCTGGGCGAGATCGGGATAAAGGAGGGGGCCATGTCGGCGGCCTCAGACCCCTTCAGGATAGAGGTGCTGGGCAAGAGCGCCCACGCCTCCACCCCTCACTACGGGGTGGACGCCATAGCCATATGCGGCCCTCTACTGAGCGCCCTGCACAGCATAGTCTCGAGGCAGGTCTCCCCCACGGACCAGGCCGTCGTGACCGTGGGGACCATCCAGGGGGGGCAGAGGTACAACGTGCTGGCCGACCGGGTGGAGATGAGGGGCACGGCGCGAACCTACGACCCGGCGGTCAGGGACAGGGTGGAAAGGGCCATAAGGAGCGCGGTGGAGGGCATATGCTCCTCCATGGGAGGGACCGGGGTCCTGGAGTACAACAGGGGTTATCCCCCCACCGTGAACGATCCCTTCGTGACCGAGGTCATGCGCTCGCTCATCCGCGACCTCTTCGGGGAGGAGGCCCTCTTCGAAGTGAGACAGCCGGCGCTGGGAGGGGAGGACTTCGCCTTCTACGCGGAGAGGGTCAAGGGGGCCTTCATGTGGCTGGGGTGCAGGCCGAAGGAGGTGCCGGTGGAGGAGTTCCCCACCCTCCACAACGGCAGGTTCAACCCCGACGAACGGTGTTTGCCCATAGGGGTGAAGCTCCTGGCCAACGGGGCCCTGCGCCTGCTGGAGGTCCTGGGATAGGGAGGTGGAGGCGATGGCGCTCGAACACGCGAGGCTCAGAAGGGAACTTCACATGCACGCGGAGACGGGCTGGACGGAGTTCTGGACCACGGCCTTTCTGGCCAAGGAGCTTAAGGCCCTCGGCTACGAGGTCCTGCTCGGCGAGAGGGCTGTGAACCCTGCGGAGGCCATGGGCAGGCCCTCGGAGGGCGAGATAGAGGAGGCAGTAAGGCGCGCTATATCCTGGGGGGCAGATCCGTCCCTCATCGAGGAGATGAACGGGTACACCGGCGCCGTGGCCGTCCTGAGGACGGGGAGGCCCGGTCCCACGCTGGCGCTCAGGTTCGACGTGGACGCGGTGGAGGTCCCGGAATCCCAGGACCCCAACCACAGGCCCACCAGGGAGGGGTTCGCCTCCTTGAACCCCAAAGCTTCGCACGCCTGCGGTCACGACGCTCACGCGGCCATGGGTATACTGGTGGCCCGCGAGCTGGCAGAGGCGAGGGAGAGGCTTTGCGGGACCGTCAAGATCCTCTTCCAGCCGGCGGAGGAGGGGGTGAGGGGCGGAAAGGCCATGGCCGCCTCGGGGGTGTTGGACGACGTGGACTACCTCCTGGGAGCGCACGTGGGGCTGGGCCTCAAGCTGGGACAGGTGGCCCTATCCCTGAAAGGGCTTCTTTGCACCACCAAGATGGACGTGGAGTACCGAGGGAAGGCGGCCCACGCCGGAGCTGAGCCCAACGAGGGGAGGAACGCGCTGCTCGCGGCATGTACCTGCGCCCTGAACCTCCACGCCATAGCCCCCCACAGGGACGGCGCCACCAGGGTGAACGTGGGGACGCTTCAAGCCGGCACCGGAAGGAACGTGGTGCCCGACCGGGCTCTCATGAGGATCGAGATCAGGGGGGAGAAGGAGCACATAAACGCCTACGTGGAGGAGAGGGCCAAGAGCGTGATCGAGCACAGCGCCGCGATGTACGGGGTGAGCTGGTCCATAAAGCTCGTGGGCAGCTCGGTGGACGCTATAAGCGACCCGGAGCTGGTGGAGCTGGTGGCGGAGGTTGCCCAGGAGGTCGAAGGGGTCGAGGAGGTCCTCAGGGAACACCCCATGACGGGCAGCGACGACATGGCCTGGCTCATGCGGCGCGTCCAGGGAAGGGGCGGCAAGGCCATATACCTGGGCGTAGGGGCCGACCAGACCGCGGGACACCACAACGACGCCTTCGACCTGAACGAGGACTGCATCCTCCTGGGCAGGGACCTGCTGGTCGAGGCGGCCAAGAGGATCTGCGCGGCGCACGGAAGGAGGTGATAGCCCCAGGACGTTACGTGAGGGTCGGTGGAAATCCGAAAGGTAGAAGAGAAAGGGGGTAAACCGACATATGAGCGAAAGAAGAGGGTTTCTGGTCCGCCTGATGCGCGGGATAGAGCTGGCGGGCAACAAGTTGCCGCACCCGTTCTGGCTGTTCCTCGGGCTTTGGGCCCTGGCGCTGGTGCTGTCGGCCGTCTTCGAGGGGGCCTCGGCCACGAAGCCCGGGACCACCGAGAAGGTGGTGGTGGAGAGCCTGTTGAACAGAAAGGGGCTGGCCTGGATCCTAACCAACATGGTCAAGAACTTCTCCAGCTTCCCGCCCCTGGGCCTGGTGCTGGTCATGATGATAGGCCTGGGGGTCACCAACAAGAGCGGCTTCCTCGAGACCCTGATGAAGACCATAGCCAAGGTCCCGGAGAGGTTCCTGCTGCTGGCCATATTCCTTATAGGGATATGCGGGAACATAGCCTCGGATGCCGCCATAGTCATAGTCCCACCCCTCACGGCAGCGCTCTTCTTCTCGATGAGAAAGAACCCGGTCTTCGGCCTCGTGATAGGCTACGTGGCGGTGAACTCCGGCTTCACCGCGAACCTATTCATAGCCGGGACGGACATACTGCTGTCGGGGATAACCACCTCGGCCTACAAGATAGTCAAGCCCGACGGGGTGGTCCACCCCACGGCCAACTACTTCTTCATGTTCGCCTCCACGGTGGTCATATCGGTGGTGGCAGCCCTATTCGTGGACAAGTTCATGATGAGGAGCTTCGGGGCCTGGCACGAGCGCTTCGAGGGCTCCGAGGCCGCGAAGGAAGCCAGCGCCGCGGAGAAGTTCGCCATAAAGGAGAACGAGGGGAGGGCCTTCAAGACCACCATGCTCTTCACCCTGGCCTACTGGGCGCTGATGCTCGGCATGGTGCTGGTCCCGGGAGGACCCCTGAGGGATCCCGCTAAGAACACCATAATACCCTCCCCCTTCATCAACGGCCTGGTCCCCATATTGCTCCTCTACTTCGTCCTCGCCGGGACCATATACGGCAGGATAGCCGGGACCATAAAGAGCAGCGCCGACGTCATAAAGGGCATGGTAGCTGGCGTCGGAGAGATGAGCAGCTACATAGTCCTCATACTTCCCATAGCCAACTTCATCGAGACCTTCACCAAGTCCAACATGGCCACCGTGATGGCCATAAAGATGGCCAACTGGCTCCAGGCCCAGGGTTTCACCGGATTCGAGCTCTTCCTGGCGGTGATACTCATATCCACCCTCGTCAACCTCTTCATCACCAGCGGCTCCACCAAGTGGGCCTTCATGGCCCCCGTCCTGGTGCCGATGATGTACTACCTCGGCTACTCTCCAGACTTCACCCAGTTGCTCTACAGGATAGGAGACTCCTGCACCAACTCCATAACCCCCATGATGCCCTACTTCCCCATACTGCTGGGATTCGCCAACAAATACGACAGAGAAGCCGGGATAGGGACCATAATCTCCCAGGCTTTGCCCATAGCCCTGCTCTTCCTGGTGGTCTGGATAGCCCTCCTGCTGGCCTGGTACCTATTAGGGCTGCCCATAGGACCAGGATCGTACATAAGGTTATGAGAGGACCGATAGGACCAGGGCTTCGAGCGCTTTTGGCGCTCGAAGCCCCCGCAGGGAGGTGAAAGCCCTTGGAGCTAACCAGGCTGGGCGAGAGGACTTTCGTGGTAGAAAGCCCAGTCAAGATCGGGGTGATCGAGCTAGAGGGTGGATCCCTCCTGGTCGACACAGGCAAGAACGAGGACCTGGTCAGAAAGCTCACCAGAAGCCTCGAGGAGAGGGGGAAAGGGGTCACCCACGTGATAGTGACCCACTCCCACGCCGACCACACGGGGGCTTTGGCCTTCGCGAAGAGGAGGTGCTCCTGCAGCGTGGGGGCCTCTCCGATGGAGGCCGCCGTGGTGGAAAACCCCCTGCTGGAGCCGACCTGCCTATGGGGAGGTTCTCCCCCCAAAGCGCTCCTCAGCCCCTTCGTGCTCTCCAAGCCCTGCCAGGTCGACCTCAGGCTCCAGGAGGGGAAGAGCCCCTTCGACGAGGGTATAGAGATACTGGAACTAAGCGGACACTCCTTCCAGATGATCGGCGTCCTATCGCCGGACGGGGTGCTGTTCACGGCCGACGCCTTCTTCCCCGAAGAGCTCATAAGGAAGCACGGGATACTCTATCAAGCCTCGCCCAGGAAGAGCCTCCTCGCGCTGGAAAAGGTCAGGGGCTCGAAGGCCCGTCTCTTCGTGCCCTCCCACGGCCAGGGACGCCTCGAGGACCCGGAGCCGTGGATGGAGGCCACGAAGGACCACATCGAGTCCGTCTTCTGCGCGTTGCTGGAGGCGACCAGCTCCTGGACGACCCTGGAGGGCGTGGAGAGGGAGCTCCTCGACCGGTTCGAGGTCTCGGAGACCTTAGAGGCCCTGTGCCTGGCCAGGAGCAGCCTCAGGGGGTACGTCTCGGACCTGCTGGAGGAAGGAAAGCTACAGATGGAGGTGAGGGGTAAAGAGGTTTTGTTGCGCCGAGCCTAGGCTCGGCGCAACAAAACCTC
>Ga0105160_1000298_pt1 | contig 24708 bp, 27 predicted proteins | sample GXS110809BmetaG_FD_89591 | JGI IMG/M metagenome (GOLD analysis project Ga0105160, IMG submission 89591) | Hot spring microbial communities from Gongxiaoshe hot spring, China to study Microbial Dark Matter (Phase II) - GXS 110809B | ecosystem: Environmental > Aquatic > Thermal springs > Hot...
ATCTAACATTCTGATCATGATTAGTATTAACAATATCTGGATTGGTATTTCTTTGAAATCTTTGATGCTGTAGTTCTCTGGTAGCCTTTACCATATTAATATTAGAACAAAAGTGTTTAAAAAGTTTATGTTAAGATGATTGGAAATAGGTGCAGGGGGTGGGATTTGAACCCACGAACCCACAACGGGACCAGGTCCTAAACCTGGCGCCTTTGACCAGACTTGGCGACCCCTGCTCAATTTTTATTTTATATATTCATTTTTAAAAGATAAATATGATTTAAAAGAACTATGGAAAGAATATCGATTGAACAAGCAATCAGAGAATTAGGAAAAACTGTTCGAGTCGCTGGATACGTTCATGAATTCAGAAATCTGGGTAAAATCAAGTTTATTCTACTAAGAGACCAAACCGGTATTGTACAGGTTATCACTAGAGATGATATTGAATTGAACAGAGAGGATGTGATAGATGTTATAGGGGATTCTGTAAAATCGGATATTGCTAAGGCTGGAGTTGAAATAAAAGCCAAAAGAATAGAGATCATATCAAGGGTTAGAAGGAAAATCCCTGTAGATCCAGCAGGATATGTGCCAACTGATTTTGATACTAGATTGAAATATCGGTTCTTGGATTTGAGAAAGGCCGAAGTGAGAAGGATATTTGAGATAAAATCTAAGATCATAAATTCATACAGAAACTCTCTCTTAAAAAGAGGGTTTGTGGAGATTCATCCTAGTCTAATCATTGGCGCAGCATCAGAAGGTGGTGCAGAAGTATTTCCTGTAGATTATTTCGAGAGGAAAGCATATCTTGCTCAATCTCCTCAACTCTACAAACAGATGGCAGTAATTGGAGGTTTGGAAAGAGTATTTATCACATTACCAATCTACAGAGCTGAAAAGCATAATACTATCTACCATCTGAATGAAGCTATCTCTCTAGATGTAGAAATGGGATTTATAGATGATCATAGAGACGTTATGAGAATACTAAAGACCGTGGTTTTGGAGATGTTAGATAGTGTAAAAGATATGGTGAATATAGATGTGGGAGATATAAAAATATATAGCTATGAGGAGATTGTTAAGCTATTAAATGAGAACAATGTACATATCAACATAGGAGAGGATTTAAGTAAAGAACATGAGAGAAAAATATATGAAATACTGGGGGAAGAATTGTATTTTATAGAAAAATTTCCCACTAAAATAAGAGCATTCTATACTATGCCTGATGATGATATATACAGTAGATCTTTTGATCTGTTCTTCAGAGGTCTAGAGATAGCCTCTGGTGCTCAGAGGATACATGATGTTGATATGCTAGAGAGAGCTCTAATAGACAGAGGATTAAAACTAGAGGATTTTGACTTCTATCTAGAAGCATTCAGATATGGAGTACCTAAACATGGAGGATTTGGTATGGGCCTAGAGAGATTTGTAATGCAGCTGCTTAGATTAAATAATATTAGAGAGGCTATGCTCTTCCCTAGGGATAGAACTAGACTAATTCCTTAATGTTCAGAGTGTTTTTAAGCTCCTCTTTAAGTTCGTCATCAAACTGTTCAGATAATTCCCACCTATCCAACTCAGCTTTCAATGACATCCTATTTGATATCTTGTAAGTTCTTACTTTGGATACCTCTAGATTAAATCTTTCAACATCGTTCTTAGCTATTTCATCATTAAAGCTGAATTGGGGCCAAGAATCTATCTCTCTTCCAAAGATCATCCAATACACTTCATAAGCTAGATGTGGGGCAAATACAGAGAACATCTTGGAGAATTCTTCCTGAACTTTCTTGAGAGTATATACTGCCCCTTCCGTATCAATATTTTTCTGAAATCTCCACTTGGTATATTCTAGATAGAAATCACAGAATTCATTCCAGTAGAATTGTTGCAGAGTGGTAATCGCATCTCTAAATTCATAGGATTCCATTGCATCTGTAACCCTATCAATTACTTCTGATAATCTATGTAAGATCCATCTATCCACTTTTCTGAGCTTTGGGGTGTTAGAGATAGGTTGTAGTTTAGATATGATGTATTTTGAAGCATTCCAGTATTTTATTAGAAATGCTTTTGCATATTTTATATCTTCATATGAAAAAGGTCTATCTTTAGCTAAAGCTCCACTCATCGCTGCCCATTGTCTCAGCGCATCCACAGGATACTCCTTGAGTAATTCATCAGGAGAGATTACATTACCCAAACTCTTACTCATCTTTCTCCCATCTGGGGCAAGTACATTTCCATTCAGCAGAATCTCTTTCCAAGGAACGCTACCAGTTATTCTCCAGACCCTATAGATCGTATAGAGCGCCCAGGTTCTAACTATTTCCACCCCCTGGATTCTTATATAATTAGGGAATGTTCTATTGAAAAATTCCCGATCTTCATAATATCTAGAGATTATCAATGGAGTTATACTAGAATCTATCCAGACATCTAACACTTTGGTCTCTGGTCTCATAGTAGTTCCACATTTACCACATATTTTCTCATCGGCTTTTTCAGGATAGAACGGTAGTTTATCAGCAGGTTCAATATGATTGCATTTCTCACAGACATAAAATGGTATCGGAGTTCCAAAAACTCTATCTCTACTTATTATCCAATCCCAATCTAGATTGTTGAGCCAATCTATGTAGTGATATATCCCAAAGCTTGGTGTCCATCTGATCTGTTTGGCAATATCGATGAGTTTATCTTTGTGTTTTTTCAGAGATGCAAACCATTCATATGAGTATAATAATTCCACTGGATTTTTACACCTATCATGTATTCTTATAATCTTCCTATAGGATTTTTCAGATACAATATATCCTTGAGATCTAAGATCTGCAACTATCCTAGATCTGGCTTCATCTATACTCATACCATCATATTTACTATTCTTTAACTTACCTTCCTTATCGATCCCCTCTATCACAGGTAGATTATGTCTCTTCTGCCATACAAGATCCTGGTAATCACCGTAAGTACAAATCATCACCGCTCCCGTACCAAAATCCTTGATCACATCATGATCAGCTATCACAGGAACCTCTCTATTATATAGAGGAATCCTCACATTCTTTCCAATCATATCTTTATATCTCTGATCATCTGGATGTACTGCTACGGCGACGCATGCATGTAACAGTTCAGGTCTAGTAGTAGATATTACAATATTATCAAATCTGATATCATATAAAATAGAATCAATTTCCCTATCCTCCAGTTCTGCCTTTGCAATTGCAGACTTACAGTGAGGACACCATAGCACAGGATGATTATCCCTGTAAATATCCCCTAATTTCCACATATCTATTACAGACTTCTGAACTTTCTCATGATATTCAGGCAACATTGTAATGTATTGGTTATTCCAATCTATCATATATCCCATCCTTCTCATCTGATCTCTCATCTTCGATATCATCTCATGGCTCCATTCTACACATTTTGCCCTGAATTCCTCTCTACTTAAGTTTTTACCATATTTGCTCTCTATTTTCATCTCAGTAGGGAATCCCTGGGCATCCCATCCTTGAGGATAGAATATCTGATATCCTCTGAGTGTTTTGTATCTAGCTATGAAATCTATATATGAATAGCTAAGTATATGGCCCATGTGAAGTGTACCAGATGTGAATGGAGGTGGGGTATCTATCACCAATAATTCTCTGTTCAAATCATATTCACGAGGTTTATTCTCCCATATACTCTGCCACTTCTTCTCAATATCTTCAAACATGATTTTTCTTAGGAGAATATTTTTAAAAAGAATCAATATTATCAAGTTCGTGATGATACACAGGTTTGCTGATCAGTGATGACAAACTGGAGCGCTGAATATTTTTAAATATTAGATGAAAATATTCAAAAGATGGCAAAATGTGAAAAATGTAAAGTGGAGTCTGAAAATTTGTATACTTGTCCATACTGTGGGAAGCAATTCTGTTTCAGACATATAACTCCAACTATAGATAAATTCACATATGGGCACAAATGCGAAGAATATATTAAACAGACGCGAGCAATGGAGCGGGAAAAACCATTATCTAAAATCCCTAGAGTACCCTCTTCAGAACCCAGTAAAGAGGAACTTAGTTCAGAGATAATTAATTTATTTAAATACACTGTTATAGTTATTATAGGGATAGTATTCTTACTAATCCTATTGCGGGTATTAAGATTAATTTAAAAATTGGGATGTTATAATTTTAACATGATAAATTCAAATGTACTAGATTTTTATATTAATAGGAGACTAAATCTAATCGAGATCCACTCTAAAGGAGAGGTAGAATTGGATTATGGTGATATTCTATCTTTTGATCCGGGTTTAGCTGATGCACTTCAATCAGATCCAGACGGATTTTTACAGCTCCTTAGATCTAGATTGTATGAGAGATTTATCAATCTGAATCTTGAGGCTAAAGATATAGATATAAAACTAACCGGAATTACCCCTCACGTTATGATCAAAGATATAGGTAGTAAACATGAGAAGAAAGCAATATCTTTCTACGGATTAGTAGTTAGGAGATCCGAGATAGAACCTGTAGTTGAGATGAATAAATATCATTGTATGTCCTGTAATAGAGAATTCATAGTGTCATCTCAGGGAAAACCTGCTAGCAAATGTGTGTTTTGTAATAGTAAGAAAATAGAACTAGTGGATAGTATAAAGAGAGATGTACAATACTTAGATGTTCAAGAGCTAATCGAAAGAACTGAACCAGGAGTACCTGCACCTAAAGTAAAATGCATCCTAACAGGTAGTTTTATCAATACCTTGCTTCCAGGAGAGATCGTAGAGCTTACAGGAATTCTAAGATTAGTACAATCTCAGAACAAGAGATCTACAAATCTATCTAAGCTCATTGAAATAAGAGGTATTAAAAAAATGCAGATTGATTTCAATTCAATTACCCTCACTGATAGAGATAGGGATGAAATAATAAGATTTAGCAAGCGTCCTGATGCTCTTGAGAGATTTGCCAATCTAGTGTTTCCAGATATATATGGATATGACAATATCAAAAAAGCTATAATATTACAGCTAGTTGGGGCTAATAAGAAGAGAACTAGAGCTGGAACCAGATTGAGATCTAACATACACATATTACTCATAGGGGATCCTGGAATTGCTAAATCCAGAATGCTACAACAGGTTTCTAGAATTTCACCTAAAGCAATATACGTTAGTGGTAAATCTGCCTCTGGTGTAGGATTAACAGCTACTGTGGAAAAAGATGATTATGTAGGTTGGACCCTAAAGGCAGGGGCAGTAGTGTTAGCCTCTGGAGGTATAGTCGCTATAGATGAATTTGACAAACTCGATGATGATGAGAAAAGTGCTCTTCATGAGGTAATGGAATCTGGAACAGTATCAATAGCCAAAGCTGGAATTGTTGCTACTCTAATAGCTGATACTACAATTCTAGCCGCTGCTAATCCAAAGTACGGAAGATTCAGTATAAGGAAGAGGATAATAGATCAATTCAACATTCCACCAAGTCTTCTGAGTAGATTTGATCTCATATTTCCGATAATAGATGATGTAGATGTGGCAAAAGATGAGAGATTGGCTGAGGCAATATTGAACCTGCATAGGAATACTGGATCTACAGAATATGATCCTAGCTTCCTAAGGAAATACATCAGTTATGCAAGAAAACTCAACCCTAAATTGACTGAAGAGGCTAGCACAGCAATAAAGAATTACTATGTGGAAATGAGAAAGACTGGAGCTAGTAGTGGAAATGTGGCGATAACACCTAGATATCTAGAAGGCCTGGTTAGATTGGCAGAAGCTCATGCCAAGTTTCGATTGAGTGATGTTGTTGAATTAGAGGATGCTAACCAGGCAATATCCCTTATGAAGGAGATGATAAATTCTGTACTCAAAGACCCTGAAACTGGGGAGGTGAGTGTAGATATCTTGAGCACAGGGATGACTTCTAGTAGAAAGAGTAAGATGGATGCGGTTTTAGGGATTATTCAGGAGTTGGTAGGGAGAGAAGGACATGCATCTAAGAAGAAAATACGAGAGATGGCGAAGGAGATGAATATAGAAGAACGAGAATTGGAAGAGATAATTAGAAATCTCATCAATAATGGGGATATTTACGAATCTAGAGGAGGGGAAGATGGCAGTTATTCTCTTACTAATATCTAAATAAACTTTACCTCCACACCGTATCTCTCTGCAAATCCTCTTATGTAATCTTTCTGATACTTATCCACAGCTTTCTTTGCCACTAGAATTCCATCCACTCTCTCTATACTTAACTCCAGAGCCTGTTTGAACATTTCATCTCTAAATCCATCTTGATATCTAGCCAATAGATGAGAATATGCAACTCTGTTCTCCAGAGAATATCTTGTTAACTTAGGTACATAGTGTGTTCCATCTATTCCAAAGTAAACATCATACTCATTTGAACTATCAATACTATCCAGAACTGCTCTAGCTATCACCTTTGCTGCTTCTGAGTCATTCCAATATCTCTCATCACTGCCCAGTTCCACAAACATTACTGGTTTACCAAAGAACGGACCATGATGATCCACCTCATAAGTTATTTCAAAACCTCTATACTTCAGAGGTTCATATCTAGATATTATCTCTAACATCTTGGACGGATAGCTTATACACAATCTACTGTCCAATCCTCCTAACTCTGCTTTGCCCCAGTTACCAGGTACATGAACTGTAGCACTGGGAATTCCTGACTTGGATGAATGGGAACTTAGAACGATATAATAATCTCTATTAGTCTCTGGAGGTTGAAATCCTATAATACTATCTCTCACATCAACCATATCAATATTGCCTTCTATCTGCCTAGCTATATTAAGACTAGCTATGTTCTGAGAACTATATAGTATTAGAGGCTTCATCTGAATCTCCTTCTCTCCATATTCATGGGGGCGTCTGCATTTATCCTAAGTAATTGTTTGATAGTTTTTGCAAATTCCTGAGTAGTGGTTTGATCACCATGCATCGTAAACACCTTCCTAGGTGGATTCTTTATAGCTCTCAACCATTCTATTAGTTGATTCACATCACTATGTCCAGAAAAACCATCAACAGTTACAACTTCAAGCTCAAGATCATACTCCTTGTAATCATCTCCATCCTTAAGAACAACCTTTTTACTACCAGCCTGTATTCTACTCCCTAACGTTCCTGGAGATTGATATCCCACGAATATCAAACATGAATTTTTATCATCAGCTAACATTTTCAGATATTCTAATATAGGCCCACCATTCATCATACCGGCTGTAGCTATGATGATAGCAGGTTCACCAACTACCTCCTCTTTAGACCTGTTATTAGCAATCTTCAACATCTCCCATTCAAAAGGTGATCTATTCTCAAGTATCATGTTACGTATGTTTGAGCTGAGATATTCTAAATATTGGCTATACATAGACGAAGCCTCTCGTATCATCCCATCAATATATACAGGAATATTCCAATCTCTATCAGCATATTTGAATAGTGTTACTAATATCTCCTGACTTCTACCTATTGCAAATGCAGGTATCAACACTTTTCCTCCTCTATTAATGACCTCTCTTACCTTGCTTATAAATTCATTCTCTGCCTGTGATCTGGAAGGTAATACTCTGTTACCATAAGTGGATTCAATAACAACCGCATTTGCTATTGGATACTTATCATATGCTGGATCAAATAGTTGGGTCTGACCATACTTGAGATCTCCTGAATATATAAATACAAATTTATCAGCTATGTTCAGATGGATTGATGCGCTCCCTAGGATATGACCTGCATTGTAGAAAGTTAGTTTAACATCCTTGGAAACATCAGTAGTCTGTCCATAATCCAACAGAACTGTATGATCTATCATGCTTTTTATATCTTTGGTGGAATATAGATACTCTCTACTATCAGATTTTTCAGCGAGGTTCAGATAATCCATCTGAACTAACACAGTTTGTTCAAGGGTTGGTGGGGTCATATAGACAGGCCCATCGTATCCCATTTTGTAGAGATATGGTATTGCCGCTACATGATCAGTATGGGCATGAGATACAATAATCCCATCAAGGTCACTCAAAGATCCGATTAGATGGAACATCGGTAATTCATCTTGGGGGGTAGGAGGGGCAGGATGCACTCCAGCATCTATTAGAAATCTGGAGCTTTTGGTCTCAAATAGCATACTGGTTCTACCAATCTCCTGAAAACCTCCTAACATAGTTAGAGTTATGTAATTGATTGAATCTATTCTCTCGCTAATCCGATTACCAACTCTCTTTAGAACCCGATCCACATCTCTTTCGTATTTATTCCTGAACATGCTCTTTGAAAAGCTAGATTCTATGCTTGGGGCTCTCTCAAAGATGGGATACCAACCTGTAGATAGGATTATTCGATCAGTAGTATCATTCGCTATTTGTGAGATGTTCAAATGTTTAACTCTCAAATATACCTCCCCAAAAGAATCTGAAAAAACCATATCATTTACATCATAACCAGATAGGATTTCTCGAATTATTTTCTCAGCCTCTTTAGGATCTAATCTATTAGAGTATCTAATATAGATTCTCTTCTTGTATTTCTTTATTATCTCGATTAATTTACTCTGATCTATCTGTACATATCTATCTAAGAATACATAGACACCAGTAATATAATCTCTCAGTTTTATGCCATTGCCTATAAGATCCCTAAGATCTGCCTTTATTTCATCAAGTAACATAAATATTAATCTTCTAGCTTTTCAAAGTAGGTTATGGGGATTTTGAATTCATCATATGATTTAATTCTCCCAGTTTTCATGTATATCTCTCTAGCTAATAGCCAGAAGAACAGGGCAATACTCTTCTTTCCTCGATTGTTCATAGGTACATAATCTTCCAATCCAGTAGTATCACTATCAGTATCTACCAATCCGAACACAGGTACCTTGATCTTGTTAGCATCTCTTATAGCAACTTTTTCACTATTTGGATCACATACTAGTACTGCATCTGGCTCTATGAAATACTTTATGTTTGGATTTGTAAATGTACCTGGGATATACCTCCCTATCACTATCTTGGTCTCTGGAAATAGCTTGTGGAACTTGGTTAGAGCTATTTTGGCATAGTACCTAGAAGCGATTATAACCAGCTTTGATAGATCTACTCTGGCTAATCTATCTATTACTCTTCTTAGAGCCTCATCAGTCTTGTTGATATCTATTACGTATACCCCATCTTTCCTTCTCCTAGCTATAAATGATCTTGCTCTCCCTAGTTTGGTCTTTGCACCTATATGTATTCCACTCTCTATATAAACAGTCTCAGCGATTAACATCTCATTTCACCTCTTCAGTAACATATTCATTAATCAGTATTGATCTATCTTCCACTCCTTCAAATGCAAGAAAATGTCTTCTACAGCAGTATCTATTCAGGCCCAGATCATCCATAATTTTACCTCTATCCTCTCCTTTATTCACTCTATATTCATACTCTCTGTAAAGATGTCCAATGATCTTTCCACATGTGAAACATCTTATGGGGAATTTATTCATTAGATCACCTATATGATTTCTGGAACTTGGCTCTGGCCTTTCTCCTCCTATCTTTCTTAGGCTCAACTCTTCTTATATCCTCTTTTAGTATTGAGCTATCAAATACAGTCCTCTTCAGTTCGGGATCTATTTGAACTAATCCTCTTGCAATTCCTGTAGCTACTGCCTGTAGCTGCCCTATTTTACCTCCTCCACTAACATTAACATCAATATCTAAATTCTTTAGCATCTTAGCAACCCGATCAAATATGCTCTGGAGATACATCTGATCAAATTTACTCTCAAAATACACTCTCCAGTCCAAACCATTTACCAAAATATTGCCTTTGCCCTTGGTCTTTATAGTTACTCTAGCTATAGCTCTCTTCCTCTTACCTCTGCTCAAAAATATCTGAATATCAGACTTTTTCCTCGTTCTCTTTCTCTTGGTTTCAGCCATGGTTCCACCCTAATCTCTTACATAGATCTTCAATATAAATATGGGGTTTTCCGAGATCTTTTATCTTTGCATCATCAAATGATACTCCCTGCAGATTTTCAGGATTTCCCATTATAACTTTCAATCTCCTAAATGCCTGCCTACCTATAAATTTCTTCCTAGGCAACATTCCTCGTATCATTCTCCTAACCAGAAGATTAGGTACTCTTGAATAATGTGGGGAATGTTCTGGATTTGCCTTGTTTCTCCAAGATCTTCTCATCTTGAATTTATTTACAATATAATCAGGATTTCCATTAAGAACAAATTTCTCAGCATTCACTATTGTAACTTCCTCTCCTCTAATCAACATTTTAGCTATTCTGGATGCAGCCCGACCAAATACCATATCTTTAGCATCTATCACAATCATTCCAATCACCTTATTATCATCAGATCAGAGTATCTAATATCATTCAGATTCTTCAAGAAATCTTCCATGTATATAAATTCCCCTCCATTCTTCTGTATATCCCTAATCACTTTTTTACTAGCATCAACAGCAACTATCTTAGCTCTGTGTTTTAATCTCTCCCCTCCCAATAGCTTTCCTGGCACAATCACTATTTTACCCTCTTTATAGAACATGTTTATTTTTCGCATATTCACTTCTATTCTCTTTCTCCTGCTCCTATCGACTAATTCCAACACCCTTCTCCAGAATGGTCTATTTAGTTTCTTGAGTAACCTAACAGTATTCTGCCAAAGAGGATTTTCAAATTCAATGTGTTTCATAGGATCTCAATTTTTATGAATGACATATTTTTAAATAGTTTTCTATAGGACCATCCCCAGAAAAATCAAATACATCAACACTAATATTAACCCATCCTCGCGATATACTTCCTTATCTAAGTACATTAGGAGCAATGCAATGGTAGATATTATCAGAAATATCCAACTAATTTCAAGAATATCTGATTGGATACTTAAGCTATGAATACCAACTATATAAGAAGTTATCATACTACCACCAAGGATCATTAGAGTATTGAATATATTACTTCCTATGATATTACCCAATAGTATATCCTGATTCTCTCCTTTTCTAGCTAGCAAAATTGTAGTTACCAATTCTGGTAAAGATGTGCCTATTGCTAGTGCAAGCAGACTTATCAGATCCAATCCAACCCCAATCACTTTAGCAGTTTCCTTGAGATATATAATAGTCTGATCTGCACTGAATGCTAATATCAACAGACTGATCACTAATATAATATAATCTACTAATTTTACACTATTCATCTCATCAATCCTCTCCATCCCATCAGAAGAATTGATATAGAAATAAACTATAAACATCAACAGAGGTATTATTCCAATTATAGAATCTACTGGAGTCTTGATGAATAGGATTATAGGGATTATAGCACTTATAAACAGATACAGACTCTCGGTTTTCAATAGATTAGTTTTAACAACCAGCCGATTACTGTTCAGGAAGATCATACTCAGCCCAAATATCAATAGGATATTTGAAATATTTGATCCTACCAGGTTGAAATATGCTATCTCGAAATTTCCTTGGTATGATGCGTAAAGAGATGTCACTAATTCAGGAGTAGATGTACCAAAACCTATCAGTATCACCCCTATCAGATAATCCGAAAGCCCCAAAGATTTACCTATCTTACTGGCTGTATGTATAAATTTGCTAGATGATATTATTAATAAACTTAGGGCCAAGATGAACAATCCTACCGGCAGATATGTAGAATTTGATATGTAAAGATATGCTGATACTAGAGCTGATAAAACTACCAGAATTAATAGTATTTCTCCCCTCATTGTACTGTTCTATCTATATAATCAATAAAAGTTTAAAAATATAACATAGAATCTGAATTTATGAAGATTTACTTCGAAACCTATGGATGTACTCTGAATCAAGCTGATACGGAAATAATGAAATCTGTAACTAAACATGAGGTAGTTGATAGTGAAAATGATGCTGATGTAATAGTTATTAATAGTTGTGGGGTAAAAGGACCTACTGAATCCAAGATAGTAAATAGATTAGAAGAACTCAAGAGAGCTGGTAAGAATGTAGTAATAGCTGGATGTTTAACTGCTAATAGAAAGATTATAGATAGATTTGGATACAGTGCAATAACCACATCTGCTATAAACCGAATCGATGAGGCAATAGAGGGAGCTATCAGAGGAGAGAAGAGATATATAAATAGCTTAGATAGGAGAGGGAATATTCCAAAGAGATTTGATCCTCCTATAGCTAAGATCCCAATACAACAGGGTTGCCTATCTGCATGCCATTTCTGCTTTACAAAATTGGCTAGAAAATATCAGAGTCTAGGGATAGGGGAGATCATAAGATGGATCAATGCTGCTCTCTATGATGGTTGTATAGAGTTGGAATTCACCGGTACTGATCTTGGGAGTTATGGTAAGGATATAGGGGTGAATCTGGTTGAATTACTCAGAGCTATATTGAATACAGATAGGGATTTCAGAATCAGACTAGGGATGTCTAGCCCACATTACTTTAGAAACATGCTGTCAGATCTCATCCAACTATATAAGGATGGAAGATTGTATAGATTTGCACATCTATCTGTCCAGAGTGGTAGTGAGAGAGTTGTTAGAGAGATGAATAGATCTCATACTGTAGAGGATTGGATTGTTGTTAAAGATGCATTCAGATCTGTGTTTGGAGATGAATTTACCATGGCTACAGATATCATAGTAGGGTATCCCACAGAAACTGAAGAGGATTTTGAATTGACTCTAAAATTCATTGAACAGCACAGACCGGATATCGTAAATCTATCTAAGTTCACACCCCGACCAGGTACAGTAGCAGCTAGAATGAGACAGTTGCCATCAGAAATCATAAAGAATAGATCTGTGATTGCGAATGGCCTAATTAAGGAAATAGCTTCTAAAAATAATCAGAAACATATAGGTAAGGAATATCGTGTTCTGGTTACAGAAAAGATGAAGGGTAGAACAGATTTCTACAGGCAAGTAGTTCTGGATCAGGACATAGAACTAGGATCATATGTTGATGTTTATATAGAATCAGCTAATCACACTAGTCTGTTTGGTAGAGTATTATCTAAGCCTATACGCTCTTCCTCTCCTAGAAGCAATCTTTCTTAAGTATTTATCATCAATAGCACGATCAACCAGAATTACTTCGAAATATTTATACTTCCCATCCTCCCCTACCCAATACGAACCTACAACCTCTGCGTTTGTATGCTTTCTGTTAGCTCTCTGCTCAGCAATCTTCTGCAAACTCAATCCAGGAGAGATGTATCTGAAATACTTACCAGATTTTCTACCAGCTTTTGGATTTCTCCTAACTCTATTACCTTTAGCTATCCTAACTCTAACTACGAATACACCTTGCTTGGCCTTGTATCCTAGAGATCTTGCTCTAGCAGGATTCGAGGGTTTCTCTACCCTCTGAATTGCCGGTTGATCTCTCCACTCCACTAACCTTCTTCGATAATCTTCACTTCTGTTTTTGTATGATTCTTGAAAATTCTTCTGTATCAATTCATAGGGCATGTCAATCACCAAGTATCTTACTTAAATCACCATTAGATTTTTTAAATAATTCATATGCTTGATCTCTAGATACATTTTTCATAGACATTATCAGCTCTAATTCATCCTCTTTGGGTTCTAATTCTTCCCTATCACAAACTATCATATAACTGGTCTGATTCTGAACGTTTATCTTGGTTATTTGGGCGTTTATAAGAGCAATTGGGCGATCCTCTTTGTATATAATAACCTTAGGTGCAGATAGATTCTCTACTCTTCCACCCATACTCCTTATAAGAGCATTTAACTGTTTGGGATCTAATTTCATATTTCAAACTTTTTGATCATAAAGTGATCTATAGGATTTATCTTATTCAATTCTCTATATATTTTTGTATTCAAAGATTCGTCTATCAGAGAGTTGATGAAATCTCCAAATTTCTTATTACTCAATTCCAGTTCTAATTCTACATGTAGTTTCTTTCTTAGATTTCTTTTCACAATTGCTGAAACTTTGGCAGAGGTTACTAAGAAAGATTTAACTGTGATTTCTGTACCATCTTTCAGCTTTACTCTCTGTACATGATGTATAACTGTTTTTCCGGATCTTGCAAGATTCTTGAGATATGATAGAGCAATCTCAAAACCCACAACTTCTGAAGCTATTTGGCTACCCCTTACATGAGTCGTTCTGAAGAGTAATGTGGAATATAAACTTTTATCATCATCTATTCTACCTGTGATGTCTGCCAAGCTGACTCTTATAATTCTTCCAACTAGATTAGATTCATCATGAGATATAACACTACCTATTATATGGTTCTTGGTCTGTATGTATTCTGGAGCCACTACCTCATACCATTTTTTCAGTTTCCATCTATTCAGGTTCTTGTTGTACATATCACTTCACCAGCAACACGGCTAATTCAGGGGAATACTTCCAGTCAGCAGGTAGCACTCCTTCTCTTTTATAGTATTTAACTAATCTATGTATCTTTGAAAGAACATGTTTATACTTAGTTTGGTTATGGATATCGGACTTGTGATTCTGAAGATGTTGGTGCATTTTTACAGCTTTCTTCAATAATGATAGGAGATCTTCTGGTAATTTGTAAAGACCATGTTCCTTAAGCACTTTTGTTAGTCTCTTTTTAAATACTGCTCTAATCGAAGGAACACCATATCTATCTCTCAAGATCATTCCTATCATGGATGGGGAGAATCTCTGCTTGGCCAATTTTATAACTATATCTTCAACCTCATCCTTACTCATAACCTGCCATTCAGGAACTTCCCATCTCTTAGGGAACTTTGAACGACTATGACCATGTTTTTTAGAATGCAATCTAGCCATGATTATCACTCCTATTTTCTTAGCAGAAATGCTTTTAAAAAACTATCGTATATATTGTTTGGTTGCCTCATTCTCTGATTTCTGAAACTCCTCTATTATCTGAGCTCTAATCTTATCAATATCACTTATCATTCTATCTATTTCTGTGTAATCCACACCTAATTTGAAAAACTCATCTAACCTTTTTATTACAGATTTAGCAGCTGGTATATCTGGTCCATCTGTTATCTTGGTGGTTTTTAGAACGATAAGTCCATCTATGTTTGCAAATTGGGAGATGGTTGGTAGTACAGCCAACACACCAAATACATTTCCTGAAGCTGGCCCTGGCTTAGCAAAATCCTTATATTTCTCTAGAATCTGCTTGTTATTTGCATATATGTATATTTCATCTTCCTGGCCATTTGGATCAGAGTATCCACCTACGCCAATTATCTCTCGAACTTTATACTTCTTAGCTAAGAGGCCTAATATATATGCTGAGTATCTATAAGGGTTCATAGGTTGGCTTTCTCCGTACATTACGATAGTAGAAGCATGTTCTAAGTAAAACAGCTTTGTAGAGGCGATATTAACAATTCCTTCCTCCAACATAATAGCTCTAGCTGGTTTGAACGAAGAGGAGATCACCTCTCCTATTAGATTAGCCTTAGAATTCTTTGCTATATACTCTGCAACCATAATACCTATCAATCCCACTCCAGGATAACCTGCAATCACTCTATTCACTCTCTTTCTGATTTTAGAATGTTCAATAAACATCTCCATACATCATTAATGATATATTACATTTAAAAACATATCTAAAAGATTAAATCATGTTAAGTATCAGAGCTGAAGATGGGTATTTTGTAATATCCAATCCAAAACAGATCCTGATAGCAACTGATACTGAGCGATTGATCTATGGTAACATGACTGGATCTAGAACAGCACCCGATAGATTAGAATTGGACGGAAAAGTATTTATCCCATTCCAGAGAATTCTTTTATATGTTAAAAATTTTGAAATTATGTTCTCTGGAAACTTCAAGATCCAACTTAGGGAGAATAGACCTACTTATACAGGGGATTTACACAATAAACCTGTAGGTATGACTGGGTATATACTAGAAACTGTAAATAACATTGTTAGAGAAAAAATATCCAATAATAGCTATATTAATACTGTAATGGCAATACACACCAGAGAGATACTTCCATATGATATTGTATTAGACTATGATGCTAAAGAGGCCAGGGTATTTGGAGACCAATATCGTTTACCAGCGATGCTATCCATAGCTAGAGGTATTGTTGAATTCTATACTAAACTAGAGGCTTATCAGAATTCTCCAAATGATGATATAAGAGCAAAGCTTTCAGAATTGACAAAGAGCAAACTAGAAGCTAAGATTCATGGTTTAGATATTCCAAGAGTAATCAAGCTATATGAGCCTGAACTATTGATAACTGGATATGATGCATCAGTTGAATACGGGGTAGCTTATGCACACAGATTGATCTGATCTATTCTAGATCTTCCAATCCTAGGAGCTCCTTCAATTCTCTATACCTATTCCTTATAGTAACCTCTGTAACTCCTGCAATCTCTGCTACTTGTTTCTGGGTTCTTCGTTCTCCTTTCTCCAGAGCAGCTATGTACAGAGCTGCAGCAGCAATACCAGTTGGACCTCTACCCGATAACATACCCTTTTCCATAGCCATCTCCACGATTTCTTTGGCTCTCTCCTGAACATCCTCACTCAACTGCAGAGCTGATGCGTATCTAGGAATATATATAGATGGACTAGTGAATGGGACCTTAAGATTCAACTCTCTCTTTATAAATCTATAAGCTCTCCCTATATCTTTCTTATCATTATCAGATATCTGAACAATATCATCAAGAGTCTTAGGGATATTATTCTTTCTACACACAGCGTACACAACTGCAGCAACCACACTCTCTATCAATCTACCTCTGATCAATTGCTTCTCCACAGCTTTCTTGTATATATGAGCAGCCTCTTCAGCTACTCTCTTAGGTAACTGTAATCTATCAGTTATCTTCTCAAGCTCCTGGAGAGCTGTTGCTAAGTTTCTTTCATACGAAGAGGTCATAGAGATTCTCCTATGCCATTTTCTCATTCTATTTATAGTAGTCTGATGTTTTACAGATATCTTTCCTCCTCTACTATCTTTGTTAGAAGTATCTATTTCTGTAGTTAGACCTCTGTTTGGTTTCATTACTGATAGAGGACCTCCAGTTCTAGCTCTCTTAGCTCTCTGGTCAGCATCAAAAGCTCTCCACTCAGGACCGTAATCAATAGCCTCCTCACTTATAACCAATCCACAATCATTACATATCAATTCAGATGTTTCTGGATCTTGTGAGATGTTTGTACTCCCACAATCCGGACAGACAAGAGTATTCTCATCATGTTTGTGCTTTTTCTTCTCATCCATTGCACCATCACCTTTTTAAATTTTATTAATCCAACTTATATTTAAATCTTTCTATGTAAAAGAAAATATGTTGAGTTATCTATGTAAAAAAGTATACTTTGGGATAGCATTCATAATCTTCCTAACAGGATGTATATCTTCTCAAATAACAGAGACAGAACTCTCTCCAAGCGAATTAATAGTTGACAGATCTATTTTATTAGATGAACATGTAAGAATAACTAGAGTTAATCAGACTGAAAGAATAATCGTTGTAGGAAGTTTCGCTAATGATGAATCACCATATTATATAACCCTGGAAGATTGGAAGAGAGTGAAAAATATAGCTACATACCGAGCAGCTCCCCAATCAGATATACTATATTTTAAGATCAGAATCGATAAAAGAGGAAAAACCCCATCTACCATGTATGAATTACTGAACTATACTATAAGAACTGCCGTATGTGATGATAATATATGTTATGGACCATCTCGGCTCAATAGAAACAGATATGAAGGATTCTCCATATCGGACAACTATGTAGTTATACCTGAAGAATTTAGACCAAAAATTGTTATATTGTATATGATCCTAGGGAGTGCCTCCTCCCTAACATCTAATCCTGGAAATATGGTGGTTGTTGGGAAAATAGAGTTAGATAAGCTTAGCCCTATTAGATAACAATAAGAACACTCCTAAATCACCCTTCAATCTATAACTATGATCTCTTTTCAATTCCACACCGTATTTCTTGCATATATAATCTTCAATCATCCTGACTCTAATTTCCCTATCCTCGAATAATACTGCATCATACCAAGGATCAAAATCATGCAATTTATTTATATCTATTATCTTAGCTATAAATCCAGTATCTCCATGGATAGAATTTTCCATTCTTAATAGCTTTGTCTGATCCAGAGTGACATTACTATCCATAGATATTCTAAATCTGGATCGCTCCAGTGCTAGAGCGAATTTCTGCATATCCACATCACTCCAATCACCTAGATAGACCCTATCATTCCCTGTGATTTCTCTTATGGATCTCAATAATCTAGCCTGCATTCTATTCTTCATATTCTCATATCTAGGTCCCATGAGTAAGTTATCTTTTCTGATTATACCAATATCCTCAATCTTCACGTCTCTAAGGATTAGATAATCTATAATAGCTGCTCTAGCATCTCTGGATAGCTCCTGAATCCATCTATCCCTTACATGTATATGAAACCCTCTATTTCCAGAGTAATTGATAACTATTCTCTGCAATCCAAATTCACTCTTTAGGATGTCATATAATTCAAAGATATCCTGCTTGATTATATTCAATCTATCCAAGCTCTCATCGATATCAATTGCAAAATCCGCTCTGATGTATTCTTTCTGATCCATAGGTCGATCTGGATGTTGATAGTAAGATATGGAATAGGAGATATATATTGGTGTTCTCTCAATCAGAAAATTCTTCAGCTGAGATTCGGATCTAAAAGCTAAATGTCTATACACTATTTTCTTTCCAAAATCTCCTATTCCGAACTCTCTCTTTTCTATTTCATCTATATTTATATCAATATTCCTATATGCTTCTGAGAACAGGTTTCTTATAACTGCTCTGTCTCTTATCCCTTCCATTGTAGAGGGGTATTAATACCGCAGTTAGCTACACAGAGTCCTAACTGCCTTATTTTCTCACAGGAATACATCTTGTATTTATTCTTATGAATATGTTCTAAGTAATATCTGGTTTTACGTTCGTTAAAATTAGGCAATTGACGGTAGATCTCAATAATCTCATCAATCTCCTTGTTTATATTTATCATATATATTCCTAGTACTAGCCTCTCATAGTGTCCTACATTCTCCCCACTGGAAATTCTATTTAGGATGTTCTGTATACATGGTGGATACGATTTAATAGTTCTAACAATTGCCTTTGGTAACCAATCTTTAAACATCTCCTGCAATTCCTTTCGATTAGAATCAACATACTTTTTAATACTTCTAAGCATCATATCTACTCTAACGTTCACTATCTCGTCATTATCCAATTCAATGTAACCTTCTCTTATTTTCCTAGCAATCAGATTGGGGTGAACTGATATTCCTAAGTATTCTTCAATTCTGAGTTTTGATGGGACTATTTGGAAATTTGCTCCTCTTGTTCTATGGTATATATTTAGCAATATCTCTCGTGCTTTATTAGTTTTATTTCTTAAGATATTAAAAATTACGTGTATCATTAATCTATCTATACTCCTATCATTAGGTATCTCATTCCAGACCCTCTCTGAATTTGCACGTATCTTTTCCTCATTGATTAGTGAAGTATCTAAGTTTAACATCAACTTATATAATATGCGGACATTATTTAAAAACAACTTATAATACAGAACTGTGATAGCCAAAATCTCAGAATCGTTTCTAGTAATTAGCATAATAATATCCATATCAACAATCTATAGTTATCTAAACAATCTACCAAATTTCAATAATTTACTAATTACCAATATTATAACTCTGGCGTTCCCGATATTATATACTCTATCACGCGCATATAACTCAATATCATTATTCATCTCAAGATTAATAAGCAGGGATAGATTAGTATTCAAAGATCCGAAGAGAATATTCAGAGTATCCCAGGGAAATTTTCTAGCATTCATAGCTATAATATGGTTGATGTTTGGTGTGATCGCATCTATTCCGTTCTATTTGAAAACAGGCAAGATCGTAGACTCTCTATTTGAATCGTTTAGTGCGATTACTACTAGTGGATTCAGTGTAATAGGAGATGAGTTAGAGGATGATTTACTTATATATAGAGCATTATTGCAATGGATAGGGGGTCTAGGTGTAACATCTTTCATATTTACGGTGCTTAGAGGCATTTCTGGGAAATATCTTGCAAATAATATCGGAATAGAACAGAATTATGTAGATAGTTTCAGAAGCATTCTAATAATATATCTAACATTTACATTGGTGATAATTATACTATTGATAATAACCGGTTTGGACTATTTAAATGCATTCCTATTATCACTGACTACTACTAGCAATGGAGGTTTTCCTGCAAAGAGTAATGACCTGAATCTAATTCAGAAATACATAATGGGACTAGGAATGCTGGCAATGTCAATATCCTTGCCTATTTACTTGGGAAGAGGGGACCTGAAGCTAGTAGGGATGTATATTGTATATTTAATTATGGTAATTATACTCTCTCATATCACAGGGATGGAGAGTAACGATGCTATTCTATTTACATTAACCACATCTACTTCTGGAGGGTATTCCTATGTCTCGCCTAACCTAAATAACTTACAAATCATGATATTCTCTATTGTAATGCTAATAGGAGGAATGACAATATCTACTGCTGGAGGTATAAAGATAAATAGAATTTTTGAGGTTATGAAGACTATAAGATACTATGTGTATTCTAAATTATACGGAGCTAAGTTCAAAATCGTAAATGAGCCTGTATTAATATTGATACTGTTTGCTAATTTATACATATCTACTTTTATAGCTCATTTAATAGAAGGATTCGATATTAGAGAGAGTATATTCAACTCTGCATCTGTTGTAGGGAATTGTGGATATTCCTTTCTGGATTACAGAAATACATCAGATATCTTTAAGCTATATATAATCATAGTAATGTACTTAGCTAGGATAGAAGTGATACCTATTATCGTATTAGGATTCAAACTTTTAAACAGATAGTATGTATTAGAATTATGAGGATCTTTATATTTGGTTTGGGTGAGATTGGTAAATATCTATTGAACATGTTTGCAAATGCCCATCAGATAGTAGTAAGTGATCTAGATGTAGACACAATGGAGACTGTTGCTGAAAATTACGGGGTAGAATACCTAGATTATGAAATCCTGGATGATTTGGAGACTAGTTTCGATTATGCATTTCTTGTATCAGATGATGTGAGTACTAATGTAATGTTGAGTATTCAAATGATCTCACAAGGATGCAAAAATGTTGTATGTTATGTTAATGATGAGCGATCCAAAAAGGTTCTAGAAAAATTGAATATAATGGCATTCTCTCAGGCAGAGATAGCTAAGAATATTATTCTCAGGAGTTTTAGAGGAGGGATGTACCGTGCTATTTTTGAGAATATGCTAGATACATATGAGGGAAAGAGTTTTAGAGGAAAATCACTAAGCCAGATCAAAAATGGATTATTTGTTATATCTAACAATAGGATAATAAAAGATTATAATTATGTAATCCAGGATGATGATATAGTTGTGGTTTATAGATAGTATTAAAAAGTCTAGTTGATATACAAAAATGGAGCCGAGGTGGCGGAACCAGGTTAACGCGCCAGCCTGGAGAGCTGGTTCCCGTAAGGGTTTGTGGGTTCAAATCCCACCCTCGGCGTATATATTAAAAAACAATTTCCAATAAAATAATATGACTCCATTTAGAATGCAGATATCAGAAGTTGATATGGCTAGATTTCTCTATCTAGCTGCTCATGATAATGCATTCAATAGATCTAGGGGAGTATTTAGAAATTATATTGATTATCTTAGAGATAAAAGGATTGGACAGGATGTAGGGAATATGAATAATTTTAGATCTACACTGGCCAGAGATAGACCTGAATCATATGCTAAAATCTTAAAGATAATGGAGAGGGCGATAGAGATTGAAATGCTAGCATCTATAAGAAACAATGTAGAGCATAATCAGATATTAGCTATAAAAGATCATCTATCGGTGGCTCTAAGATATATGGTTTGGTTACACAGATTATTATCTGAGATATCTAACAATCGCATATTGAGTTTTGGAGCATACACATATAGTCCATTAGATCTTAGAGGGGATTTGAATCTCGTTGCGTCATATCTATCAAATACTGGTAAGAGAATTGTATTCGGAGTTAGTTACAGCGTAGTATCTGATAGGAGTGTAATAGAAAGAATATTGATTGTAAATTTTAATCATGAAATGCAAACTCTTATAAAGGAATTTCTAAAGACCATAGCTGCTGAACAAACAACAGAGAGTGTTAATATTACTGCTATAACTACTAATTTAAATGATAAAGTCTATTCTGGTCTTGTAAGAACCGATGATGAAATCGAACTAACAACATTCCGTAGCAATGACCCTGAATTAAAATTCTATGTAATGAAAGATATTTAAAGTTTAATTATCTAAAAATTATTATGGCATTCTTTTCTGAAACCTCCCAAACATCAGATGTAAATAAGGAAAGGACACTCTACCTCGAACCTATGGAACAATCCTCTGGAGAATTAAATGTGAATGGGGCAAAGATAAGATTTATTAAGCAGAAAGATGGGGTTTTTGTTGAATTGCAAGATGGTCAGAAAATTCAGATGAAAGAAGGGGATGTGTTGGTTGTATCTAAAGATGGGAAATATACTGTGATAAGACCTGAGAATAGAGAAGAAGTGATCTCTAGATTGTTGGAGAATGGATATTCTGTAATGATATGGCATAGAAATGAGTTGTATCGAGTAAGTTTCGATAAAGATGCTAACAGGGCTGTTGCAAAGCTGAATGGAAATAATGTTGAAAACCTTACTGCAGGTGTAAGAAAAAACGAGGACGCATACCAAAAATGGAGAGAAGGAGAAAGAGATAGTGTAAGGTTGAAAGATGTGAAGGAAGAATATAGAAAACTCTCATTTGATCAGAGGCTTAATCTATTCGAAACTGCTAGAAAAATAACTCTGGGGAAATCTGAGATGAGTGAGGAGCAGAGAAAAATATTGGAAAGTCTGAGAGAGGATATTGCAAAATTAAGATCGTTAGGGTTGTCTGAGCAGGAAATCTTGAATAGGTATTTTGGCTCTGAACATGGTAAGATTATATATGATCTATATAACATGCAGAAAAAGTTATATGGGGAGAAAAAATATGATTTTGACACCTATGTTGCAGCACTGTTGATGTCTCTAGGTGCCAAAACAACAAACAACAGCCATAATCAAAATACTTCAACATAAACATCGTATGAATCTCAAGAGCAGGTAGTTGCAACTTTAAATAGAGAGGGAAAAGCCACTGTAAATATTGATGGAGTGGAGATATATATTAGCTATGTTAAGGATAATGGGAATGGAAATGCTATGTATTTAACTGATGGAAAAACATCTCATATTATTTATCCTACAGAATTAAATCCAGGTCTCTACTCTTCCATACCTGATCCAAATCAGAATCTGGCTGTTTATGCATTAAAGGTTGAAAATGGTACTATTAGAATATTTGATCCGAGATATGATAAAAATTCTCAGGGAGCATACTTAATAATCCCTCACCCTAATGGTACTATAACTTTCTTAAAAATAAAAGAACCGATAACTAATTTAAATAGAAACAACTATTTTAGTTAATATGCAAGCTGTATTAGAACAAAAAGTAGATAAGGAATCGGTTTGGTTAAGTGAGGTACAAAGATTGAGTTTAGATCAATTAAAAGAACTTGATGCTAAAGATGGAAAATTAGATGGTGTTATTTCCTTAGAGATTAGGCCAGGTAGTAGAACATATAATATAAAACTTAGTTACGATGAAAAAGGTGACATCTATTTAGTTATGAATGATGGGCAGCGTGTAAAGATGGAGCAAGGGGGCATAATTGCTATAAATGGAGATACAGGTAGGTATACTCTGATAAAGCCAGTTGATCCAAAGATATCTCCCGCCCATACTATCCATAATCTCATGGGTAAAGGATGGCATGCTCTGTACTTTGATAATCGTACGCTTTATTATAGTTCTCTAAATCCAGAAGCAGCTATTGCTAGAGCTAATGGAAATTTTGAACATCTGAAACAACTTAAAGGCAGAGATTTAAGGGATTTTGAGCTTAAGATTGGTGATAGACCTGTTGGGTATGCTGATTGGAGAGCCCAGGAGAGGAGTATATCTCAAAGTCAGGAAAACGGGCAAATAGAAGAGAAAATAATCGAAAATAAGAATACCACCATATTTTATAATAATATAGAACTCAATAATCAACAGGTAAAAAATGTGGAGCAGTCAAGGACACAACAAGAATCTAGATCTACTGTTCCCACATCCCTTAATACAGGCACATCTTTCAAGCCAAAAACCCAACAAGAAGCTGGATATAATAATAGTTCAGAGAGTTCTATGGCTGATTATAGAGACAGGATTTACCAAGAATATAGACAGGGAGAAAGAAACCTACCCTCCGCAATAGTAGAGCAGAATCGAAATAATCAAATCTCATCTTCTAATCAAGCCGTAAGTTCAGAGCAAGTGAGTAGTGGAAAGGCAACTACTAAAAAGCTCGATAACCAACAAGATAAAACTACGAATGATCAATTGCATGATATTACAG
>Ga0105160_1000300_pt1 | contig 24606 bp, 21 predicted proteins | sample GXS110809BmetaG_FD_89591 | JGI IMG/M metagenome (GOLD analysis project Ga0105160, IMG submission 89591) | Hot spring microbial communities from Gongxiaoshe hot spring, China to study Microbial Dark Matter (Phase II) - GXS 110809B | ecosystem: Environmental > Aquatic > Thermal springs > Hot...
GTGATGAATGGGCGCGCAGCCGCGCCGCCATAAATCGGTTGCAGGATGGGCGTCTCGACTTCGAGGAAGCCCTCGTTGTCGAGGAACTCGCGGATCGCCTTGATCACGCGCGCGCGCAGCACGAACACTTGGCGCACCTCGGGGTTCACGGCAAGGTCAGCGTAGCGCTGGCGGTAGCGCAGCTCTGGGTCGGAGAAGGCGCTGTGCCGGCGCACTGTGCCGTCGGGGAGGCGTTCCTCTTTTGCAAACGGGAGCGGGCTAAGCGACTTAGCGAGCAGGTTCCAGGCGATCACGCGCAGGCTTGGCTCGCCTGTTTTGGTGAGCATGGGGTAGCCGCGCGCCTCGATGAAGTCGCCGAGATCGAGGTCGGCGAAGCGTTCGAACGATTCCAAGGCGAGCGAGTCTTCGCTCACGCGCGCGAAGAACTGAATGCGCCCGCTGGCGTCTTCGACGTGTGCGAAGCACGCCTTGCCCATCAGCCGCTTAGAGATGATGCGCCCCATGACGGCGATGGGGGAAGTGGCGTTGGGGTTAGCCTCGCGCGCGCGCTGCACGGCTTCGGCTGCCATGACGCGCTCGCGCAAAAATTGCGCGCGGGGGGGATAAGGATCAATGCCTGCAGCGCGAAGGCGCTCTAACTTAGCGAGGCGCTCGCGCTCAACTTCGGTGAGTTCCATGTGCGCTAAGGAGAAGGCGCACGTTTGGCGCAGCGTGAACTTGGGGGAACTTAGTTGTTGGCTTGTTCAGCCTTGGTTGCTTCTTGGCTGCGCTTCAGTTGTTGAGCGCGCTGGAGCGCCACGGCAAAGGGGCTAAGCTCCTCCTCTGGACCTGAAGAGAGCACCAAGTCTTTCGCGTCAACGCCGTCGAGCGCAAGCTCAAGGATGCGCCGCGATGGGTCAGCGCGCAGCACTTTCACGGTAACTTGTTCGCCCTGCGAGACGATGGCGCGCATGTCGGCGTAAGTGACGCCGAGCGAGGAGGCGCGCACCACACCCTCGCGCTCAGCGCCGATGTCCACATAGGCAGCGTTGCGTTCCACGCGCGTGACGGTGCCAGTGTATTTCTCACCTTTGCGGATGCGGTCCCATGGCAGCGCTGGTGGCTCGACCATGGTAAGTCCGATGCGGCGCCTGGGCTCGTCCACCTCGATCACCCACAGCTTCTCGAGCACATCGCCCACTTTGGGGCGGAAGTCCTTGGGCATGAGGTTGAACGGCACCAGGCCGTGCTTGGGGCCGTCAAAATCCACAAACACGCCGAAGCTTTCAACGGAGACTACCTTGGCGTTTTGGATCACCATGCCCACTTGCAGGTTGTCCCAGCCATAGGCTGGTGGCTGGTGCATGGTGAGGTCAACGCGCTTCTGCTTGAGGTTGACGCGCTTTACATACACCTGGACTTCGCTACCGGGCTTCAAAACGTCGGCAAGGCGCAGGATCGGCTTGCCGTCGCTTGTGACGACTTGCGAGATATGCAGGAAGCCGATGATGCCGCCGATGTCCACAAAAGCACCGCCAAGCTCGACGTGCACCACCTTGCCTTTGAAGCCCATGCGCGGCTTCAAATCCTCTAGGCGCAGCATCGTGCCGTTGTTTGGTGCAGGTTGCTGTGCAGCGCTCATCTGCTGCTCTTGCTGAAGCTCAAGCGTTGCGTTGCTCACGTTGGGGATTCTCCTCTCAGAAGCGCAAAGTCTCAAGATTGCTGCCGCTTCACGCCAAGGCTAAGCGGCGCTCAGAATTGTAGCTGATTTGTGGCTTGTTGTCGAGGCTTTTGTGGCGATTTTGAGTGTGTGGTGGGCGCGCCGCGTTTTAGCTTGCCGAGCGGTGTGGCGCGCCCACCTGTGAATCAGCGTTGCTTTTTGCTGGGGAGCGGGCGCCCTGTTGCGCGGGGCGCGGCTTTTGCCGCGCGGGCGGCATGAGGGCCGAAGGCGGGTGCGTTCGTGGTGCGACGCTGCAAGCCTCGGTCAGCCGCTTGGGCTTCTTCGAGCGTCATGCCCTCTAGCACAGCGCGGCGGCTCAGGCGCAGCTTGCCGTTGTCGTTGGCGATCACCATCACGGTGATCTCTTGTCCAGGGCGCACGACATCTTCGACGCGGCGCACGGGGCGCTCTGCAAGCTGCGAGACGTGCACCATGCCCTCGACGCGCGGGAAGATCTCCACAAACGCGCCGAACTCGGTCACGCGCGTGACGCGCCCTGTGTAAATGCCGCCCAGCTCGACCGTGCCTGTGAACGAGGCGACCAGTTCACGGGCGCGTTCCGCTGCCTGGGCATCGGGCGTGACGATGAAGACGCGACCGTCCTCTTGGATTTCGATCTCAGCGCCGGTCTGGTCTTGGATCGAGCGCACGGTCTTGCCGCCGGGGCCGATCAGCGCGCCGATCTTCTCGGGGTCAATCGTCATGATCAAGATGCGTGGCGCGTGCGGCTTGAGCGTGGGGCGCGGCTCGCTGATCACTTCCATCATGCGGTCGAGGATCGCCAAGCGCCCTTCGCGCGCTTGCTCAAGCGCTTCGGCGAGGATCTCAGGCGTTAGCCCTGAGATTTTGATGTCCATTTGCAGCGCTGTGATGCCCTTGCGCGTGCCAGCGACCTTGAAGTCCATGTCGCCGATGTGGTCCTCGATGCCTTGGATGTCGCTGAGGATGGCGTAGCCGTGCTCGATGCCATCGGGGTGCGTCACCAGGCCCATAGCGATGCCAGCGACAGGCGCCTTGATGGGCACGCCTGCATCCATCAGCGCGAGGGTGCTGCCGCACACGCTCGCCATGGAGGTGGAGCCGTTCGAGGAGAGCACCTCGCTGACGACGCGGATGGTGTAAGGGAACTCATCCTCGCTGGGGAGCACAGCGAGCAAGGCACGCTCTGCCAAAGCGCTGTGCCCGATCTCGCGGCGGCTGCTGCCGCGCAGCATTTTCACCTCGCCAGTGCTGTAGGGCGGGAAGTTGTAATGGTGCATGTAGCGCTTCTCCTCGACGGGGTGCAAGCCGTCGAGTGGCTGCGCGTCGCTCTTGCTGCCGAGCGTGACCACCGAGAGCACTTGCGTTTCGCCGCGCGTGAACAAGCCGACGCCATGCGCGCGCGGCGCGAGGTGATCGCCAACCTCGATCCAGATGGGGCGAATTTGCTTGGGCGTGCGCCCATCGGGACGGATGCCCTCAGTAAGGATGCGGCGGCGGACGACCTCGCTGGTCACGTCTTTGATCACGGCGTGCACCTCGTCGGGGTTCACCGCTTCATCCTCGGATTGCACCTGCGCGAGGATTTCGCCCTCGATCGCGTCGAGCATGGCTTGGCGTTCCGCCTTCTCCAGCTCGAGCGCGAATGTCTCTTGGATGCGCGTGCCGAGCGCTTGGCGGACGCGCTGGTTGAGCGCTTCGTCGCGTCCAAAGCGCGGGTAATCAGCTTTCGGCTTGCCGATCTCCGCGCGCATGCGCTCTTGCATGGCGATGAAGTCCTGGATGCTCTCGTGCGCCAGCTTGAGCGCGCGCACCATGGTCGCCTCGTCCACTTCGTTGGCACCACACTCCACCATCACGATGGCGTCGCGGGTGCCCGCCACGCGCAAGTCGAGGTCGCTGTACTCCATCTCAGGGATGGTGGGGTTAATCACCAGCTCACCGTTGATGAGTCCGATGCGCACCGCGCCGACGGGCGTGGTGAAGGGCACGTCGCTGATGATCAGCGCGGCAGAGGCGGCGTTCACCGCGAGCACGTCAATGTCGTTGATTTGGTCGTGCGAGAGCGCGGTGATGATCACCTGCACGTCGTTGCGCAGGTCCTCAGGGAAGAGGGGGCGCAAGGGGCGATCAACCAGGCGCGCGATGAGGATCGCGGCTTCGGGCGGGCGACCCTCGCGGCGGAAGAAGCTGCCAGGGATGCGCCCGGCAGCGTAGAGCCGCTCTTCGTATTCAACGTTGAGCGGGAAGAAGTCAATGCCCTGGCGCGGTGTCTTCGCCATCGTCGCTGTGGCGAGCACCATCGTGTCGCCCATGCGCGCGGTGACAGCGCCACCCGCCTGCTTCGCCACGTGACCAGTCTCGATGATGATCTTGTGTTGACCGACGTACGCCTCGTAAACGTGCTTCACCGGCTTCTCAGCCGGCACGATCAGCGGAATGGAGGGGGAAAGCGTCTGAATCTGTTCCATGTTCTCCAACAGCGGTTGAAAGGGATGAGCAAAGCTTGTTGAGCATCTTCCACTGCGGAGAACGGCTAGAGGTTAGAGGGCTGCCGACTTCGCGGCTGGAAGTCAGCAATCCTCTAACTTCTACGCGCGTTCTCCGCAGGGCACGCATGACAAATCAGCCCTGCCAAAGCGACAGGGCTGACTGTTCGCAACTACCGCCTCAAGCCAAGCTTCACCAGCAGCTCACGGTAAGCTTGGGGGTCTTTGGCGGCGAGATACTTAAGGTGCGCGCGCCGCTGACCCACCAGCTTGAGCAAGCCGTAACGCGAGCTACGGTCGTGCTTGTGCACCTTGAGGTGTTCGTTCAGCCGGTTGATGCGCTGCGTAAGCAGCGCCACTTGCACCGCCGAGGACCCGGTATCCCCAGGGGCGACTGCGAATTTGGCGATGATCTCCGCCTTTTCCTTTTTGCTAAGCGCCATTGCTTCCTCAGAAACCTCGCTTGCTTTGGTGCGTGATGCGTCGCAAATTGTATCACTGCCGTGGACGAGGGTGAAATAACTTTGGGGAGCTTAGGGGAAGCTACCTTCGGGAGTCGAACCCGAAACCCCTCGCTTACGAAGCGAGTGCTCTGCCGATTGAGCTAAGGTAGCGCGCTAGGTGTTAAAAGTATAACACAACGCGCCGGGTTGCGTCGAACGCAGCGCGACAGGCACGCTTGGCTCACAGTTGCCTCATGCGCGGGTGCGCTTTCGTTACACTGCTGTCGCAATTAGGAGTGTGAGCCATGACGACGCAACATGTGGTTTGTGCAAACATCGGCCCGCGCGAGCGCCAAAAACGCTTAGTAGTGGGCCTCGTGGGAACAGCGGTGGCGCTTGCCACAGCAGGGTATTTGGTCGCAGCAAACGCGCCGTGGTGGGCGGGCGTGGCAACGTTGCCTTTCTTCCTTGGCGGTGCGTTGGGGGTGTTTCAGTGGCAGCATCACACGTGCATTGCCAACGTCCGGCGCGGTGTGCGCAACATGGACAATGGCGATGAACCTGTCACGGATGCCACGTTGCAGCGCGCCCTTGAGATAGAGGCGCAGAAAGTGCAGGCGAAATCGCTGCTGGTTGGCGTCGCGGGCATGGCGCTTGTCATGCTGCTCTTGCTTCTGTGAGCCTCAGCGCCTAACGCTGCCGCTTAACCACACCCCATCTAGGCTGCTCGACCTGCCCAGGTTGCCGACTTAAACGCCGTGAACTGGCTGGCGCATCTTTTCCTCTCCGAGGACGACGCCGCTTATCGCATCGGCAATGTTATTGCTGACTGGGTGAAGGGCGAGGCACGTCTTAGTTTGCCGCTCGCGGTGCGGCGTGGGGTGGCGTGTCACCTCGAGATCGATCGATTCACCGACGCACACCCGATTGTGCATCGCAGCCATGCGCGCATCGGTGCACCGCTGCAGCGCTTCGCGGGAGTGCTGGTGGACGTGTTCTACGATCACTTTTTGGCGCGCGACTGGGCGCACTACTGCGACCAGCCCTTTGTGGCGTGGAAGCAGCGCGTGTATGCGCAGCTCCTGAGTTTTGATGCGCCGCTGCACCCGAAGGTGCGCGCAGGGCTGGAGCGCATGGTGCGCGAGGATTGGCTGGGGTGCTATGCCTCAGTGGAAGGAGTGCGCGCGATCTTGCAGCGCATCGCTGCGCGCCTCAGCCGCCCCACGCCGCTTGCAGAGGGCGCTGCGGTGCTCGTGACGCACTACGAGGCGTTGCGTGCCGATTTTCATGCCTTCTTCCCGCAGGTGCGCGCGCACGTGCGCACGTGGCAGCATTGGCAAGATCTCCGACGCTCGGAGGGTGACCATGCAACAACCCAGCTTCAACATCGGCATTGAGGAGGAATACCAAATCATTGACCCAGAGACGCGCGAGCTGCGCTCCTACATCACACAGTTCCTCGAAGATCAAACGACGATGAAGCTGCTGGAGCTAGAGCTGAAGCCCGAGCTACACCAGTCCATCGTCGAAGTGGGGACGAAGGTATGCAACACGGCTGCGGAGGCGCGCGAAGAGCTGGTGCGCATTCGCCGTGGGGTGATTGCGCTGGCGCACAAAAACGGCTTGCGCATCGCCTCAGCGGGCACCCATCCGTTCTCGCACTGGCGCGATCAGGAGATCACGCCGCTAGAGCGCTACATCGGTGTGCGCAACGACATGGCGCAGCTTGCGCAGCAGTTGCTCATCTTCGGCACGCATGTGCACATCGGCATCGAGGACCCAGAGTTCATGATTGACTGCATGAAGGTGGTGCGCTACTTCGTGCCGCACGTGCTCTGCCTCAGCACTAGCTCGCCGTTCTGGCTTGGGCAAGACACAGGGCTGAAGAGTTACCGCACCATGGTCTTCAGCAACTTCCCGCGCACGGGCATCCCGCCTATCTTCAACAGCCGCGCCGAGTTCGACCAGTTCGTGAACGTGCTTGTGCGCACGCACTGCATCCCAGATGGCACTAAGATTTGGTGGGACGTTCGCCCAAACCACAAGTACCCCACGCTTGAGTTTCGCATCTGCGATGCATGCACGCGCGTGGATGAGGCGATCTGCGTCGCGGCGATCTTCCAGGCGATCTGCTACAAGCTGTGGAAGATGCGGCGCGACAACATTACTTTCCGTGTGTACCCCACAGAGCTGATCAACGAGAACAAGTGGCGCGCAGTGCGCTATGGGCTTGACGGCAAGTTGATTGACTTCGGCAAACAAGAAGAAAAGCCCGCGCGCGAGTTGATCCGCGAGCTGATCGAGTGGTTCATCGGCGATGTGGTGGACGAGCTGGGCAGCCGCAAAGAAGTGGAGTACGCCTACCGCATCCTCGAAGAAGGCAGCAGCGCCGACCGGCAGCTCGCCACGTATCACCGCACCGGCGACCTCAAGGCGGTGGTGGACCAGGTGATCCGCGAGACGGAAGAGGGTGTGGTGTAGGCGCGCGCTCACATGGTCGGGTAAGTGGCGATGCGCCGTTCTGCGGCGCGCTGGCTCAACCGTTCGAGGCGCGCACTCACTTCGGCGCGCACGCGCGGCAGATCAATCGTGAGCAGCCGTCCGTGGCGCATGAGCAACTGCCCGTCGCAAATCACCGTATCCACATCGCTCGCCTGCGCGGCATACACCAGGTTGGCGAGCGGGTCGTGTGTGGGGAACAAACGCGCGCTGTCTTGGCGCAGCAGCACAATATCAGCAAGCTTGCCAACGGCGATCTCCCCTAGGTCAGGCGCGCGCAGCGCTGCTGCGCTGCCGCGAAAGGTGATGTCCAGCACGGTTTGCAGCGGCATCACGGTGGAGTCCTTCGCCGCCTGCTTTTGATCGAGCGCGAGCAGGCGCATTTGCTCAAGCACGTCGAGCGTGTTGCTGCTCACTGCGCCGTCGGTGCCAATGCCGACCGTGATGCCTGCTTCCAAGAAGGCGCGCACGGGCGCCGTGCCCATGGCGAGCTTGAGGTAGGTCTTCGGGCATTGCGCAATGGCGACGTCATGGTTGCGCACTAAAGCGATGTCCTCAGGCGTGAGCGCAATGCCGTGCGCCAGCAAGGTGGGCACTTCAAACACGCCTGCGCGCGCTAACATCGCCGGCGGTGTGACGCCATATTGCTTAAGGCTCAACGCCACTTGTTCTGGCGTCTCGCTGCAGTGGATATGAATGCCGACGCCGAGGGCCTTGGCGTAGGCTGCCGTCTTGCGTAGGAACGACTCGTCGCAGAGATAGGGCGAGTGTGGCGCCATCCACGTTGTGATGCGTCCGCCTGCGCCCCCTTGCCAGCGTGCTGCAAACTCGGCGGTTTGCCTCAGCTTCTCCTCGCCCTCATGGCCGAACACCGCCCAGCCGATATGGGCGCGCACGCCGCTTTCTTCCACTGCGCGCGCTATCTCGTCGCAGAAGAAGTAGTGGTCGGCGAAGGTGGTGACGCCGCTTTGGATCATCTCGGCGATGGCGAGCAAGGTGCCCCAGTAAATGTCCTCCGGCTCCTCGTTGCTCTCGAGAGGCCAGATGTACTCGTTGAACCAAACCTCGATCGGCACGTCCTCAGCGAGGCCGCGAAAGAGCACCATCGCTGCGTGGGTGTGCGTGTTGATTAGACCGGGGATCGCCAAGCAGTTGTCGGCGTGGATGCACAGCTCGCTGTGCGCAGGGTCGAGCTGCCCTGTGGGTGCCAGCGCGACAATGCGATTGCCACGGATGGCGATGTCGTAATCACGGCGGACTGTGTAGCGCCCGTTCTCACGCACAAGCACGTCGCAGTCCACGATGAGCATGTTGAACTCAGGCATGACGTTGATGCGCTCCCTCGCGTTCATTGTAAGGGTGTTAAGGTTTTTTGCTTGGCGCTGCGCGGTGCGTAGCAAAGCGCGCAAGCGTGTCTAGAATCACCACGATCATCACGAGAAGAAGATGCAAGCTATGCAAATCGGGTTTGAGCCGTCGTTGGCGTTGTTGGCTGAAGTCGTGTTTTGGGTGGCGCTGGGGGTGTTTGTAGCGGCTGAGGGCCTGGTGGTTCATGCATCGGTGCGGTTGCTCTTCGCGCGTGCGTTGCCGCCACATGCGCGCCTCAGCCATGCGGTGGAGCTGCTGGGGGTGGTGTTGCCGCTCGTCGGGGTTGGCGTGGCGTTTGGGCTGGCAGGAGCAGAGCTGAAGGGAAGGGAGGACGGTTTCCGCACAGTGGTGCAGATCGCGGACGGTGCTGCGATCGGGATGATGGCGTTGGTGCTGATGGGTGTGGGGCAAAGCGCGCTCTGGCGTGCACCCTCCTCGCCCCATGCAGGGCACACGCCGCCCACAGCGCTTGCCACACTACGCGACTACTTCGCGCTCACCAAGCCTAAGGTGGTGTTGCTGCTCTTGTTCACGACGTTCGTCAGCCTGTTCCTCACGCCGGCGGGTCTGCCGCCTTGGCAAGTGGTGATGTGGACGCTGGTGGGCGGCTACCTCATGGCAGGCGGTGCTAACGCAATGAACATGGCGTACGAAGCTGACATTGATCGCGTGATGGGGCGCACCGCGCGCCGGCCGATTGTCGCAGGGCGCATCGCGCCGCAGCAAGCAGCGCGTTTCGGCTTTGTGCTGATGACGCTTTCGCTGGCGATCTTCGTGCTGTTCGTGAACGCACTGGCAGCTTTGTTGGCGCTCGTGGGGTTTCTGTACTACGCTGTGGTGTACACGCGCTGGCTTAAGCGCAACACCTGGCAAAACATCGTCATCGGCGGCGGCGCTGGCGCGATCCCGCCGTTGATCGGTTGGGCGGCAACGAGCGGGCAATTGGAGCTGCCAGCGATCTTTTTGTTCGCGTTGATTTTCTACTGGACGCCACCGCATTTTTGGGCGCTGGCAGTGCTCAAGCGGCGCGAGTACGCCGCTGCAAACGTACCGATGCTGCCAGTGGTTGCTGGTGAGCGGGAGACTACCTGGCAGATGCTAGGGTATGCCCTCGGCACGGTGGCGCTCTCGCTCGTGCTCATGCCGCTCGGTGTAGTGGGCTTGCCGTACTTAGTCGGCGCCGTGTTGCTCGGCGGTGGGCTCATCGCGCTGGCGTGGCGGCTACACCGCGCGCCTCATCCGCGCGCTGCGCTTGGGCTTTACGCGTACTCGCTGGTCTATCTTTTCGCGTTGTTTGCCGCGATGCTCGCCGATCGCGCCCTGCGCTGGCTGAGCTAAAGAGGCATCGGTCGGTATAATCCCGCACCCAAATCTACGCGACGCCGAGGAAGGCTGCATGAAAGTATCCTGCCTACAAGAGAACCTCGCGCGCGCGCTGAGCCTCGCTAATCGCGCTGTTGCGCCGCGCACCGCGACGTTGCCTGTGCTCACGCACGTGCTGCTTGCGACGGACAACGGTCGCCTAAAGGTCGCTGCCACCAACCTCGAGCTGGGCATTAGCTGTTGGATCGGCGCCAAGGTGGAGAGCGAGGGGGCGATCACCGTGCCTGCGCGTGTGTTCAGCGAGCTGGTTGCCTTGCTGCCTGCTGATCAGGTGGAGCTAGAACTCAACGTCCGCACGCAAACGCTGCACGTGCGCGGCGCGCACACCGAGGCGCACTTGAAAGGCATTGATGCGCAGGAGTTCCCGATCATCCCCACCTTCAGCGCGACCTCAGCCGCGCAGATCGCCTCGGCAACGCTGAAAAAGCTCATCGCGCAGGTCGCCTTTGCCGCCACGACCGACGAATCGCGCCCGAACCTCACTGGCGTGTTCACCAAAGTTGAAGATCAGCACATCACCATGGTGGCGACCGATGGCTACCGCCTGAGCTTGCGCAAGGAAACGCTGCAAGCGCCGTTCCCCTCGGATTCCCCACTGGAGATGTTGATCCCAGCGCGGGCGCTCAGCGAGGTGGCGCGGGCGCTCGGCGATCAAGACAAAGAGCGCTCCGTGGCGATCAGCGTCACGCCTTCGCACGGGCAGGTGCTGTTCCACATGGAGAACGTGGACGTGGTGGCACAGCTCATTGATCAGAAGTTCCCGCCCTACGAGTCCATCATCCCGCGCCGCTGGGAGACGCGCGTGGTGTTGAACACGGCGGAGTTTCTCAAGGCGTGTCGGCAGGCGAGCATCTTCGCGCGCGAGTCCGCAGACATGGTGCGGCTCACCATCAAGCCCGCAGACGACTTGGGCGCTGGGCGCATGTTGGTGAACGCGCGCGCGACCGAGAGCGGCGAGAACATGACTGAGCTGGACGCAGAGGTTACGGGGCCAGGGCTAGAGATCGGCTTTAACGTGCGTTTCCTGATCGAGGCGCTGAGCGCGGTGGATACGCCGCAAGTGGCGCTGGAGATGACCACGCCCAGCAGTCCCGTGACGTTGCGCGCTGTCGGCGACAATCAGTTCTTGCATCTCATCATGCCGATGCACTTGCCGCGCACTTCCTCATAGGGGCGCGCTACGCCGCGTAGCCGAAGCGCCAAGGCTGATTATCCATCGGCAAATCGTGCAGGCGGAGCTGCCGAAGCGCGTGGAAACGCGGCAGCATCTCCTCAAGCGAGTCACCGCCGAGCTTCTCAAGAAGCGCGTCGGCAAGCACAAAGCACACCATCGCCTCGAGGATCGGCACAGCGCGCGGCACTTGGCAGAAATCGCTGCGCTCGTATTGCGTCTTCACGGCTTGCCCTGCGGCGAGGTCCACGGAATCCAGCGGGTTTAGCGTGGTGGCGATCGGCTTGAGCGCTGCGCGCACCACGATGGGCGCGCCGTTGGTGATGCCTCCCTCGATGCCGCCAGCGCGGTTGGTGCGATGGCGAATGCGATCTCCTTCGAGATAGAGTGCGTCTTGGGCCTGCGTGCCGAAGCGCGCTGCTTCGGCGAAGCCGTCGCCGATCTCCACGCCTTTCACCGCGTGCACGCTCATCACCGCTTGCGCAAGCCGCGCGCTGAGCCGGCGATCCCAATGCACGTGGCTGCCCAAGCCAGGTGGCACGTTGAGCGCTGCGACCTCGACCACGCCGCCGAGCGTATCGCGCGCGTCCATTGCCGCGCGAATGTGTGCGCGCATGTGCTCTGCGGTGGAGGCGTCGTAGCAGCGCACATCGTTGGCTTCTGCTTGTGCGAAGCGCTGGCGGTACACCTCAGGGTCGGGTGAGCTGGTGTGGTTGGGCACGCTCACCGTGCCGATGCTCACCACATAGCCGACAACCTCGATGCCGAAAGCGCTCAGCAACGCGCGGCAAGCCGCGCCCACGGCAACGCGCATGGTGGTCTCACGCGCTGAGGCGCGCTCTAACGCCAGCCGCAGCTCGCGGTAGCCATATTTCACTGCGCCAGTGAGGTCAGCGTGCCCAGGGCGCGGGATGGTCATTGGCGGAATATCGCGATCTTTCCACTTGGCGTAGTCGAGGTTCTCCACAATGAACGCGATTGGTGCGCCCGTGGTGCGTCCGTTCATCACGCCAGCAGTGATGCGCACGCGGTCGTGCTCGATCTTCATGCGCCCGCCGCTGCCGAAGCCGCGCTGCCGACGCGCAAGCTGATGGTTGATGTGATCAGGCGTAAGCGGCACGCCTGCGGGCATCCCCTCGAGGATCGCCGTCAACGAGGGCCCGTGCGATTCGCCAGCGGTGAGGAAGCGCAGCATGAATCACGATTGTAGCGACACAGGGCGCAGGTCACGCAAAGAGCACGCCCGTCGCTATAATCCTGGCAGCAGTGGGCACAGAAAGCTCGTTGCAAAGAGGGAAAGCTGCCATGAAGACGTTGAAAACGTTGAGCTTGCTTGCTGTTTCGGCTGTTGTGTTGGCGGCGTGCGCTGTACCGACTCCTTCGGCGCCGGCGCAGCCGCAGCAACCTGGGCAACCCGCTCCGACGGAGCAAGCGGCACAACCAGCGAAGAAGATCAAGGTCGGTCTGGTCACCGACGTCGGCTCGCTGGACGACCGCAGCTTTAACGCAAGCGCGTGGGAAGGTGTGCAGCGCGCTGTGCGCGATTTCGGCGTCGAGGCGAAGGCCATCGAGTCCAAGCAGCCCACCGACTACATTAAGAACATTCAAACCTTCGTCAACGAGGAATATGACCTCATCATCACCGTCGGCTTTTTGATGGGTGACGATACCCGCAAAGCCGCCGAGATGTACCCCAATCAAAAGTTCGCTATCGTGGACGTGGGCTACTTCGGTGAGAACGCGCCTAAGAACGTGATGGGGCTGCTCTTTGCTGAGGACCAGTCTGGCTTCCTCGCTGGTGTAGTTGCAGGGTTGATGACCAAGAGCAACGTGGTTGGCGGCGTGTACGGCTTGGCGATCCCGCCCGTGTGTCGCTTCCGCAAGGGCTATGAGAACGGCGTGAAGTTCGTCAACCCGAACGCGCGCATCCTCGGCGTGTATCAGGGTCCCGCTGACGGCACGCCGTTCAACAACCCGCAGTGGGGCGCAGCGCGCGCGCGTGACCAAATGAACGAAGGCGCAGACGTCATCTTCAGCGCCGGCGGCACCACCGGCAACGGCGGCTTGGAGGAGATCGCCAAGGCGCAAGGCGTGCTCGGCATCGGCGTGGACCAGGACCAGTACTACACGCTCTCCGAGAACGTGCGCAAGATCCTCCTCACCAGCGCAATGAAGCGCGTGGACCAGGCCACATATCTCGCGGTGAAGAGCGTGGTGGACGGCGCATTCCAGGGCGGCAACCGCGTCTTCGACATCACCAACGACGGCATCGGCTTGGCGCCATTCCACGAGTTGGAGGACAAGGTGCCGCAGTCGGTGCGCGACAAGCTCCAAGAGGTGATTGAAGGCCTGAAGAACGGCACGATCAAGACCGGCCTGGAGGGCGTCGCAAACCCGTGCGAGTGATCGCGCTTACGGCATAACCTGATCCAAACAAGCCTCCCTTGCCGTTTGGCGCGGGGGAGGCTTGTATTTTGCCTTGCACAGGAGGAGCATGGGCGAGCCGATCTTGCAGATGCGCAACATCACCAAGCGCTTTCCTGGCGTCTTGGCAAACGACCACATCTTCTTCGACCTCAACCGCGGCGAGATCCACGCCTTGCTCGGCGAAAACGGCGCCGGCAAGACGACGCTGATGAACATCTTCTACGGCTTGTATCAGCCCGACGAGGGTGAGATCTGGCTGAACGGCCGGCGCGTCACGATCCATAGCCCAAAAGACGCAATCGCACTCGGCATCGGCATGGTGCATCAGCACTTCACGCTCGTGCCGACCCTCAGCGTCACCGAGAACGTGATCCTCGGCGCTGAGACGGGGCGCTTCGGCGTGCTTGATCTCGCGCAGCCGCGCCAACGCATCCTCGCCATCGCCCGCGACTACGGGCTGGAGGTGGACCCCGACGCGCTGGTGAAAGATTTGCCTGTTGGCGTGCAGCAGCGCGTGGAGATCATCAAGGCGCTCTACCGCAACGCACAAGTGTTGATCCTCGACGAGCCGACCGCCGTGCTCACGCCGCTGGAGGTCGAGCGCCTCTTTGAGACGTTGCGCGCGATGGTGCGCCGCGGCGTCTCGATCATCTTCATCTCGCACAAGCTCAAAGAGGTGATGGCGATCGCCGACCGCATCACCGTGTTGCGCCAAGGGCGCGTGGTCGGCTCGACGACACCAGCCGAAGCCGACGAGGCAAAACTTGCCTCCATGATGGTGGGGCGTCCCGTGATGCTGCAAGTGGAGAAGCTGCCGGCGCAGCCGGGCGAAGTGGTGCTCAGCGTGCGTGATTTGCGCGTGATGAGCGATCGCCGCGCTGTCGCTGTGGATGGCGTCTCGTTTGAAGTACGCGCGGGCGAGATCGTCGGCATCGCGGGCGTTGAGGGCAATGGGCAATCCGAGCTGGTGGAGGCAATCACTGGCTTGCGCGCGCCTGTGCACGGCACAGTGATGCTGTGTGGGCAGCCGTTGCCGCATGCGCTGCCGCGCGCCGCGATTGACGCTGGCATGTCGCACATCCCTGAGGACCGCCACAAGTATGGCATGGTGGCGCAGCAGCCGCTTGCCGTGAACCTCACGCTGTCCACGTTCCACCAGCCGCCGTTTGCACAGCGCGGCTTGTTGCGGTGGGTGACGATCCGCGAGCACGCGCGTCGCCTAATCCGCGAGTTCGACATCCGTGCGCCGCATGAGCTGGTGCCGATCGCCTCGCTTTCGGGTGGCAATCAGCAGAAGTCGGTGGTGGCGCGCGAGCTCTCGCGCCCGCTCAAGCTGCTCGTGGCGGCGCAACCCACGCGCGGCGTGGACGTCGGCTCGATTGAGTTCATCCACAAGCGCATCGTGCAGGCGCGCGATGCCGGCGCGGCTGTGCTGCTGGTCTCCGCAGAGCTGGACGAGATCATGTCGTTGAGCGATCGCATCTTGGTCATGTTCAAAGGGCACATCGTTGGCGAGCGCGATGCGCGCACCGCCACGCGCGAGGAGATCGGCTTGCTGATGATGGGGCGTGTGAAGGAGGGGGCTGCATGAGCGCGCGACGCCTATTCTGGTTCGGCAGCGCAGCACCTGCGATCGCCTCGGTGTTGCTGGCGCTGCTGCTGGCGGGGTTAGTGATGGTGATCACTGGCTCCGATCCGATCGCGGCATACTCTGCGTTGGTGCAGGGCGCGTTCCTGCGCCCCGGCACTGCCACGCGCCCGACGGCGTTCTTCGAGACGCTTGTCTCCGCGACGCCGTATCTCATCCTCGCGCTGGGGATCTCGCTAGGGTTTGCGGCTGGTCTGTTCAACATCGGCGCCGAGGGGCAGCTTTACATGGGCGCGTTGGCGAGCGTCTCGGTGGGCTTTTTGGTCAAGGGCTTGCCGTGGTTCATTCACCTGCCGCTAGCGCTTGCGGCGGGTGTGGTGGCGGGGATGCTATGGGCGAGCATTGCGGGCTGGTTGAAGGCGACGCGCGAGGCGCCCGAGGTGGTCACCACGATCATGCTCAACTACATCGCCTACGCGGTGGTGAACTACATGGTGAACGGCCCGCTGCGCCACACGGGCACCGCGCCGCGCACGCCAGACATTGAGCCAAGCGCCGTATTGCCCACGCTGCTGCCGCCGCCAGAGCGGTTGCATTGGGGGCTGTTCTTGGCAATCGCCGCCGCAGTGGGCTACTACTTCCTGATGAATCGCTCCACGTTGGGCTTGCGCATTCGGCTGGTGGGCGAGAACCGCCATGCTGCCCGCTACGCCGGCATCAATGTTAACCAGACCTACCTCATCACCATGGCGCTGAGCGGTGCGTTGTGTGGCTTGGCGGGCGCGGTGGAGGTGTTGGCGCTGTATCGCTACCTGCCCACCGAGTTCACCGTTGGCTACGGTTTCGACAGCATCGCGGTAGCGCTGTTGGGACAGGGCAACCCGGTTGGCATCGCGCTGGCGGCGCTTTTGTTCGGCGCAATGGCAAACGGCGCAGGCTACATGCAGTTCAGCGCTGGGGTCTCGAACTACATCATCGCGGTTGTGCAGGCGTTCATCATCGTCTTCGTCGCGGCGCCGGGCATCGCCCGCGATCTGCTCGTGAGTTGGTGGGCGCGCTGGCTGCCGCGCCGCGCAAAGGAGGGCGAAGCGTGATCGAATCCATCACCGAGGTCTTAGTGCGCATTGACTACCTGTTCTTGCTGGCGACGGCGCTGCGCGCTTCGACGCCGATCGTCTTCGCTGCGCTGGGGGGCATCTTCTCTGAGCGCTCTGGCGTGATCAACATCGCGCTAGAGGGCATGATGCTCACCAGCGCGTACGTGTGTTACAAGGCGGCGGTGATCTTCAACTCGCCGTGGTTGGGGCTAGCCACGGGCGTGCTCTCGGCGATGGTGTTGGCGTTGCTGCACGGCGTGATCTCGATCCGCTACCGCACCAACCAGGTGGTGAGTGGCACGGTGCTGAACATCTTCGCCGCGGGCATCACGGGCTTCTTGTTCCGCGTGCTCGGCGCGCAGGAATCAGCGCCGTACCTGCCCAACATGAACATGCCCCTCGTGCGCGACTTGCCGCTGCTCGGCAACCAACCGCTGCTGACGTGGGTGATGCTGCTGATGATCGCGTTGACGACGTTCGTGCTCTTCCGCACGCGCTGGGGGTTGCGCACGCGCGCTGTGGGCGAGTTGCCGCGCGCAGCAGACACGGCAGGTGTTGCCGTCAACCGTGTGCGCTACGTGAACGTGATGATCGGCGGCATGATGGCGGGGCTTGGCGGCGCCTTCTTCACCTTGCACACCGTCTCCAGCTTCACGCCTCTGATGACCAGCGGGCAAGGCTTCATCGGCTTGGCGGCGATGATCTTCGGCAACTGGACGCCACTGCCGGCGCTGCTGGCAGCCATGCTTTTCACCGTGCCGCAAGCGCTGGCAGGCCAATTCCAGATGTTCGGCGTGCCATTGCCGTATCAGCTCATCTCCACGCTGCCCTACGTGTTGACCATCATCACGTTGGCGGGCGTGGTGCGGCGCAGCACGCCGCCCGCTGCGTTGGGTGTGCCCTACGTGAAGTGAGCGTCGCGCGCAAGTGCGCGGGTTTTAGCGTCCCTCGATGCGTCGCTCGACAAACGCCAGCGCTTCCTCGCGCGTGTGCACCAGGTTGCAGAATTGCGCCTCGCGCACCACGTCGAGCAGCGCACCAAGCTGCGGACCAGGCGCAACGCCGAGCGCAATGAGGTCGTGCCCCGTGATCAAGGGCGGCGCTGCGCGCAAAGGCAGCCAACGCCGGAAGTAAGCCTGCGCCACGGTGCGCGCGAAAGTTGCTTGTGGCGCGCAAGCGTCTTGCGCGGTTGCCTCGCCGCGCCGACCCCAACAGTCGGCGAGCGTGAGGAGTGCAGCCGCAGGCGTCACGTCGCCAAGGTCTTGCAGCAAGCGATACAAGGCGCTGTCGTCTGGCGGCGTCTCGGCTTGAGCGCGTTGATTGAGGCGCGTGTGCGGCTGAATGCAAGCGTGCACCCAGCGCACTTCGTCGGTGCTTAGGCGCAGCGCGCGCCCACGGTGTGCAGCGCGTTCGGCGCTGCGCTCTGCATGATGGGGGAAGTGCCAACGTCCCTCGGCGTCTTGATGGGCGACTTCGGGCTTGGCACAATCATGCAGCAGGGCTGCAAAGCGCAGCAGGCTGAGCCGCGTGCGGGATTCGCACACTTCGACGCCGAGCCAAGCGCGCGTTTCGTCATCGGCGCGCCCAAGCGCTGCCTCTCCTGCGTCAAGGGCGCGAAGCACTGCGAAGGTATGCTCGAGCACGTTGAAGGCGTGTGGCGCGCTTTGAGCTTGCGCGCGCAGAGGGGCGATCTCTGGGATCAACACGTCGAGCAGCGCGAAGGCGTCCAAAGCGCGGATCGCGGCAGAGGCGCGCGGCAGCTTGAGCATCTCGAATAACTCATCGCGCAGCCGCTCTGCGCTGGGCTGCGTTAGCATGGCGCGTGCTTCGGGAAGACGCTGCGCCAGCGCGGGATCGAGTTTCATCTCCAGCGCGTGGCTTAGGCGTATGGCGCGCAGCGCGCGAACTGGATCGGCGCGCAGCGCATCGGGATGGGCGAGGCGCAGCACGCGCGCGCGCAGGTCCTGCACGCCGTGCATCGTGTCCACCAATGCGCCGCTGGCGAGATCGACGCCGATGGCGTTCACGGTGAAGTCGCGTGCGCGCAGATCGTCCGCCCACGTCTCACCGACGCACGCGGCGAAGTCGAGCGTGGCAGGCGCGCGATCTGCTGATGCGGGGATAACGACGCGCCCGATGTCGCGCGCCTCGTCGAGCACGTAGAAGTGTGCGCCGAGCGCATCTGCTACTTTGCGCGCGAGGCGAATGGCATTGCCTTGCACTGCAAAGTCAAAATCGTTGGTCTCGTGATGCAACAGCGCGTCGCGCACAGCGCCGCCCACGAGCAACACGGGGACGCCCTGCGCTTGCGCTACTTCTCTCGCGCGCCTCATCAATGGATGTGCGAGCAACGCGGCTAGCTCTGGGGGAAGCCCTGCGCTCATTGCGCTCTTAGTGTAGGCGAACCTTCGAGCAAGGCGCAGTTGCAATTGAGAAGTCGCTCGGTAGAATCTCAGCCAGGATGAACCAGGTCTTTGCTGTGCGTCGCTGGGTGCTCGTGGTGGTGTTTATCCTCGGGGCGATGGTGGGGATGACGGTAGCTGGGTATGTGCTCTATGCTTGGCTGCCGCCCACGCTCATCTTGCGCGATGCACCGCCCTCGTATCTCAAGTTCGATCCCCAAGGCCTCAACGCGCACTACCGCGATGTTTACGTGGTGTCGGTGGCGCGGCGCTTTGTGGAGATCGGCGGCGATGATCTCGCGCTTCAGGAGGCGTTGAGCTTGCTCGGGGTGAGCACGGGCGATGTCACCTTCGACGAAGCGCTGGCTATGGTGCGCGGCGCCGCCTTAGTGGTGGGGCGTGAGGCAGAGGACAGGCGGCGCTTCGCCCTCAGCGACTCAACAAGCTTGCAAACGTTGCTCTCCGCGCTAGAACGGGCCTCGCCGCCGGCGGTCACGCCAGCACATCCACGGCGTGGCATTCAGGGCATTGGTGCTGTGCTCACGTTGTTGGTGGTGGCTGCTGCGGTGGTTGCCTTGTGGTTTTTTCAGCGCAATGCCGCGCCGTTTCCCGCCAGTGCAGCAGGGACGAGTGCCAATGTTGCTGTTGAGCGCGCTGCGCCGTCGCCTCCTGGGCCTGCGGCGCCCACCTCAGCAGAACCTACAGTCACGATACCGGTCCAGGAGAGGCCACCTACACCGCAGTCTGCTTCCACAAAGTACGAGCTTCATTGTTTCACCTGCACCTACGTCCATGGCGACGAAAACTTCGATGAGGCCTTTGATGTGACCGCTGAAAATGGCGAGCTATTGGGCGAATGCTTCGTGAGCATCGGCGATCGGTTTGGGCTTGCGCAGCCTCCGCAGGTGACGGCGCTTTCGGTGGGTCTGTTCGAGAAAAACGCCATGCAGACTGTCTCGGGTGTGTTGCTCACGCCCTTCGCCTTCCGAAACGCAGTGATTTTCGGCAGGATGAGCGACGAGGGCGAACGTGTGATGGCTGTGCCGGGCGGGGTGCTTACGCTGCACAACAACCACCTCGAAGCAGAGGTAAAGGTGGAAGAGGTGCGCTTTGGGTCTCTAGAGAAAGAGGTGCGCTTTAGGCCTCTAAAGGAGAATGCCAAAGAGGGCTACTTCGAGCACGTCACGTTAGCGATTCGCATCTTTAGGTGTGCGTGAAGCAAGCCACGCTCTCCACGTGGCGCGTTTGCGGGAACATGTCCAGTGGTTGGACGAACTCAAGCCTGTAGCCTGCGTCAAGCAGGCGGCGCGCGTCGCGCGCGAACGTTGCCGGCTCGCAGGAGACATACACGAGGCGCCATGCGTTGAGGCGGATCAAAGCGCGCAGCGCCTGCGGATCGACACCGCCACGGGGTGGGTCCAACACCGCGATGTCCCAGCGCTCGCGTTGGAGTGCCACGCTTGCGAGCGCGCGCTTCACGTCCATCGCCCAAATCTCGGCGCGCAAGCCGCGCACGTTCTCCACGGCTGCGCGGGCGGCGCGCTCGTTGACCTCGACGCCGAGCACGAACTGCGCTCGTTCCGCCAGCGGCACAGTGAACAAGCCCACGCCGCAGTAGAGGTCGAGCACGCGCGCGCTCGGGTCTGGCGTAGCTGCGCGCAGCACCTCTTCCACCAGCAGCGCCGCGACCGCCGTGTTCACCTGGAAGAAGGCGTTCCCAGGCACACGGTAGCGCCAGCGCCCCACACGCATCGTTGCCACAGGCGTCTCTGCGCTCAGGCGTTGCGCGCCTTCGTCCGAAAGGCGCACGTCGAGATGCGCGCCGGGCTGTGCGGGGATCGCGTGGAGCAGCGCGTTCAGCTCCGGCGCGGCGATCGCGCACGCATCAATTGGCGTAACGTCATGCGCTTTGCGCGCGCGGTAGCCCCAGCGCCCATCGTGCGCGCCGACGAGCTGGATGCGGTTGCGATACCCGTATGGGTTTGGCGAGGGCACGCAGGCGCGCACAGGAGGATCGGGGATGCGACCCAAGCGCACGAGCTGCTCGCGCACGGCTTCGGTTTTGTAGCGTAGCTGGGCGGCGTAGGCGATGTGCTGCCAATCGCAGCCACCGCAATGGGCGAAGTGGGGGCACAGCGGCTCTACACGCTCAGGCGAGGCGCGCAGCACGCGTAGCAGCCGCGCGTAAGCGAATCGTCGTCGTTCGTGCGTTAGCGTCACCTCAACGCGCTCGCCTGGGATGCCGAACGGCACGAAGACCACGCGCCCATCGGGCGCGCGCCCGATCGCCTCGCCGGTTGGCGCCATGGCGGTCAGCTCGATCACCATGAGGCGCTCACTATAATCCGCGCCGCCATGCTCAAGTACCAATTGCTGCATCCTGAGATCCTCGCCGCGCTCGCCAGCGCCGGTCATGGCTCAAAGATTTTGATCGCCGACAGCAACTATCCCTTCAGCACGCGCGCCAACCCAGCCGCCAAGCGCGTGTATCTCAACTTCGCGCCGGGCTTGATCAGCGCCACCGACATCCTGCGCGTGCTTGTGGACGCGATCCCGATTGAGCGCGCAGACGTGATGGTGCGCGACGATGGCAGCGAGGCACCAATCATTGCGGAGTTTCGCGCGCTGCTGCCGCCCGGCACGCCCGTGTACACCCATAAGCGTTTCGAGTTTTACGACGCTTGCCGCGACAGCGACACCGCGTTGGTGATCGCAAGCGGAGAGCAGCGCGTGTACGCCAACATTTTGCTGACCATCGGCGTGGTGTTGCCGCCGCAGTGAATGCACCACGCCATGAGGGCTCATGGGTGGGCGCTTTGGATTGCGTTGCTGATCGTGCTGCTTGCCTTCGCGCTGCGCCTGCACAAGCTGGATGCGCAATCGCTTTGGTACGACGAGGGCAACAGCGCACGCATTGCTGAGCGTTCCGTTCAACTGATCCTCGAAGGCGCAGCGGGGGATATTCATCCCCCGCTTTACTATTTGCTGCTCAAGGTGTGGCGCCTGGGTGCGGGCGGGAGCGAAATGGCGCTGCGCAGCCTCTCCGCGTTCGCCAGCGTGCTCACTGTGGCGGTGATCTTCGCTTGGGGAAGCAAGGCGCGGCAGCACGTGGGTGCTGCTGCTGCGTTGCTCCTTGCTGCCTCGCCTTTCAGCGTGTACTACGCGCAGGAAGCGCGCATGTACGCGCTGTTGGCGTTGTGGGCGGCGCTGAGCACATGGGCGTGGGCGAATGTGCGGCAACGCATGGGCGGATTCGATGCGCTTTTTGTGCTCAGCACAGCCGCCGGGCTATACACGCACTACGCTTATCCGTTTGTGATCGCCGCCCAAGCGCTCGGAACGTTGCTTGGTGGGCGCTGTGCACGCGCGGGCTTGGCGCGCCTGGCGCGTTTTGGGCTGCTTGGTGTGGGTGCGCTGGTGCTTTTTGCGCCGTGGTTGCCTGTGGCGCTCCGCCAGCTCGGCGGCTGGGATGTGGCGCGCGAGCGCGTGGGCGCGTTTGACGCGCTGCTAACCCTCGCGCGCACGCTGGTGGTGGGGCGCACGTTGCCCGCTGCGCAAAGCGCGGTGCCGTTGGTGCTTTGGCTGGGCGCGGCAGCCCTCGGCGCGCTGAGCGCAGAGCGCAAAGGCGGAATGCGCGCCCAAGGGGTGGCGTTACTTTTCGTGCCGGCGGCGCTGCTCGTTGGGCTAGGGGCATACCGCGAGGCATACTTGAAGTTCGTGCTTGTGAGCGTCGCGCCGTTGTGTCTGCTCAGCGCGTTGGGCGCGAGCAACGTCGCGGTGCGTTTGGCGCACCCCTGGGCGCAGCGCGGCGCGATGTTGCTCGGCACGGCAGCGCTTGTGGTGAGCGTATTGCCTGCCTTGCGCAACCTGTACGACGATCCCACCTACGCCCGCGACGACTACCGCGGTCTCCAGCGCTGGATCGCGGCACGCGCGCGACCTGATGATGCTGTGCTGTTCCTCGCGCCAAACCAGTGGGAGGTGTACACCTACTACCAGGGCAACGACCGCAACCTTTACCCGTTGCGCTACCGCCCTGAACGCTACGATCAGGTGGCGCAGCAGCTCGAGGCGATCACCGCTGCACATCCGCGCCTGTTTGTGATTTACTACGGTGAGCGCGAGGCAGACCCCGAGGGGTGGTACGAGCAATGGCTCAATGCCAATGCGTTCAAGGCGCATGAGCATTGGGTGGGCAACGTGCGCGTGGCGGTGTACGGCTCATCGCAGCTCGCGCTCCAAACGTTGGACCTCAAGACGCCGATCCGCTTCGGCGAGGCGATTGCATTGGTGGGCGCGCACGTTGGGCGCCCCCCTTGGCGCGCTGGCGACGTGTTGCCGCTGGAACTTCATTGGCAGGCGCTGACGCCAATCCCGCGGCGTTACAAAGTCTTTGTCCATGTTGGCGAACCAAACGCACCCCCAAAGGCGCAGTTCGACAGTGAGCCAAGACACGGCAATGTGCCCACGTCTGCGTGGCAGCCCGACGCCGTGGTCGTTGACAGAAGAGGAGTCTGGCTTGAGGGAGTCTCGCCAGGCGAAACAATCGCTGTATTCCTCGGACTGTACGACGCAGACACAGGTGTGCGCTTGCCCATCGCAAGTGCACCAGCAGAAGAAGGACGTTTGCCGCTCTTCAAGATTCGCGTCGCTCCCTAAGCTACAATCCTGCCTATGAAGCTGCTCGACCGTTTGTTGGCTGTTGATGTGGACACCATTCCGCACGACGCGATCAGCTACGACACCAAGCCGATCCGTTTGTTCAAGTCTGACTTTTTGGAGTTCTTCACTCACGTCACGCCGCAAGCGGTGTTGGCGATCTGGACGCCGGTGGTGATCTTCTTCGCGGTGCGCGGGGCGCTTCAGTGGCCGGTAGAGGTGTCGCCGCTTTGGTATCCGCTGGCGTTTATCTTCGGCGCGGTACTGCTATGGACGTTTTTGGAGTATGTGTTGCACCGCTTCCTATTTCACTTCAAGCCGCGCAACCGCACGCAGTGGCAAATTATCTTCCTCTTCCACGGCGTGCATCATTACCAGCCACACGTGAAGACACGCCTCGTGATGCCACCAGCGGTGAGCATCCCCATGGCGTTCATCTTCTACTTCGCCTTCTGGTTGGTGCTCGATGTGGTGCTTGGCGTGCCCTACCTGATCGCGCCTATGTTCGCAGGCACCGTCGCGGGCTACATCACCTACGACATGATTCACTACGCCACGCATCACTTACCCGTGAAAGGACCGATTATGAAGTTCCTCAAGCGCCACCACATGGAGCATCACTTCAAAACGCCTGACGCGCGCTTTGGCGTGACCACCAGTTTTTGGGATCAAGTGTTCCGCACCGAATCATAAAGCGCTTTCTTGCTGAAGGCGTGCGAAACGGTCGTCCAATGTTTGCGGAGTCGGGCGCGTTGTAACGACTATCAAGGCAAAGAGGGGCAGGAGACGGGACGAGGACACCTCGCCGGACGTCGGGGAAGCGGGGAGGAACGCGAGGGACCTGAGCCGGGCAGAGCTGGGGGACTGTGCTCGGCTCAGGTCAGCGGGGAAGAGGGTGCCGACAGTTGCGTGTAACGGCGCGCGAGGTGCTTCACCACAGCAGCGATGCTAAGCAACCCTTGCCCCTTGCCCATGGAGATGTTCTTGCCAAACAACGTGGTCACGAGATCATCTATCGGCATCGTAGCGATCTCGTTTGCGGGCAACCCGCTCAGCGTGCTATCCAAGATCGCGCACAAGGCGCGTGCTGAGACGCCGAACGGATTTTCCACGGCGAAGTAGAACTTCAAACGCGGCGAAGGAGTGGTGGCGGGATCGTCGAGCGGCTCGACGAACACGTAGGCTTCGGATTCGCAGTGCGGCACCCGGTTTTCCTCTGGGTAAGGCCGCCGCGCAATGTGCTCAGGCACGCCCGTGAACTGATCGGAATACTCCACCAACATTTGGCTGCGATCAGCAGGATTCTCCGCGAAGATCGTCAACACCTCGCGCAGCGCCTCGGGATACTGCGAGAAATCCGGCATACATAGCAACTATAGCGCACTACAATCCAGCCCCGCAC
>Ga0105160_1000301_pt1 | contig 24602 bp, 28 predicted proteins | sample GXS110809BmetaG_FD_89591 | JGI IMG/M metagenome (GOLD analysis project Ga0105160, IMG submission 89591) | Hot spring microbial communities from Gongxiaoshe hot spring, China to study Microbial Dark Matter (Phase II) - GXS 110809B | ecosystem: Environmental > Aquatic > Thermal springs > Hot...
TCCTGAAGTGAGTCATCTACATAAACACCCCCTCCCCTCCCTTCCCTTCATCCTACCTCTCCTTCCTTCAGTTCCATCCATACCATACTCTTCCATATTATTCAACTTACTATCCTGTGCTTTTATCTAAATCTTACCTTCAATAATAGTTAACAAATGATGATGCAATTCTTTATAAGTATAGTAGGTTATGCTAATAAGTGGATTATGAAGTCTAGATTCAAGGGTATGGATGGGGATTACTATAGCAGTGGTATGAATAGCAATGGTAGTAAGAGAAGGATGAGGAGGATGATCTACGTACTACTTGATGGTGTTGGAGACCTGCCTCATCCAAGCCTCAATCATCTAACACCTCTAGAGTCTGCATATACACCAAACCTAGATGCATTGGCAAGGAAGGGTAGGATGGGCATGGTATATACTGTAGGGAAGGGTGTTGCACCAGAGTCTGATATAGCAGTCTTCAGCATGCTAGGCTACAGATTCAAGGATGATGAGTACCCTGGTAGGGGTATAGTAGAGGCTATAGGGGCAGGGATAGATATAAGGGATGGTGATCTTGCAATGAGGGGTAACTTTGCAACCATAGATGGTGAAGGGAGGATAGTGGATAGGAGGGTTGGAAGGAACTTAGCAGACGATGAAGCCAAAGAACTTGTCAAGACTATAAAGGATAATGTAAAGTTGGATGGTGCAGAGTATGAGCTTGTGCATACAAAGGGGCATAGGGTAGTGCTCACTATAAGGGCTAAGAGCATGTTATCAGCAGATATAAGCAATACAGACCCAGCCTATGAGAGGATCAAGGGCATGGGTGTAGCAAGGGAGGATAGTAATAGTACTAGCATGAGCATCAATAGATGCAAGGCTCTTAGTAGAAGCAAGGATGCTCTACTCTCTGCTAAACTTGTAAATGAGTTCACTGAGAAGGCTATAAACGTGCTTAGGAAGAGTTCTGTAAATGAGAGGAGGAGAGGCATGGGTATGCTTGAGGCAAACTGCATACTCTTGAGGGATGCTGGAAGCAGACTCCCTCGGGTTGAACCTATAGCAAGCAAGTACAATGATGCAAGGTTTGCATGTATAGTTGATATGCCTGTTGAGTATGGTATAGCAAAGGTTACAGGCATGGCAGTACTTGATGGTGGAGGCATGAGGGATTACGAGACCAAGGCTAGAAGAGCAGTTGAGGCACTAAACAACTACGATGTTGTGTATGTGCATCTCAAGGGTCCAGATGAGTTTGGGCATGATGGTAATGCTAGAGGCAAGGAGGAGAGCATAGAGGAGATAGATGAGAGGTTCTTCGGTGAACTGCTAAGACATGCTAGTATCAGTGATGATGGAAGGATGCTCTTCATAGTTGTATCTGGAGATCACTCAACACCATGCATAAAGAAGGCTCATAGTGCAGATCCAGTACCATTGATGGTATCATGTATCAGCAATGATTACAAGGATGATGGGCTTGGCAGGTTCACTGAACGTGAGGCAAGGAAGGGCAGCATAGGTTATATAATGGGGTATGAGGTATTGAGCAAGGTATTCAGCATGATATCCTCTTACTCCCTCTCATCATCATAATAGAGTAACAGCAATACACTATAGCCTGTATTCTAGCATGGTTCTAGCATCCTTGCTATCTAATGCTACCATCATCCTCTTAACCATCCCCTCTATATCTAGCCCATGATACCTGCATGGCTTGTTCTTTAGTTTGTCTAGTGCCCTTGCCAGTATGGATATGCATACATCGTACTCTGCCTTCTGTGCATGCACAAGAGCAGCACATACAAGTATGATGCCTTGTATGAGTTCCTTCTCATCACCCTTGCTATCCTTCCATGCCCCCTCTAGCACCTCATGTGCCTCCCAGTAACGCTCAGCATTGAATAGATCCCTAGCATGTAAGATCCTCTCATCCTTGCTCATACTCTTCTCATCTATCTTAGTATAGCCTAGCGTTGGTGCTATCCTCTCCATCTCTATAAGCAGTTTATTCAACATGCTCTGCTCAACACTTACATCCAACTCTATATGCTTACTTGCTACCCTAACATCCCTTACCTCTACCCCCTCTAACCCAGCATCAATGCATACCCTGCTAGCATTCTTCAAGAGCATCCTTGAATCCTCTGGCCTATAGCCATGGTTTACAAGCCTTACCATATACCTTGAGTATACCATATGCTGTAAGGGATCATTAGGTTTATTAAGAGTTAAGGTATGGATGGAATGGTAATGGATGGACTAGTGGTTGAGGAAGAGAGGCTTAACCCCTTGCTCAACAGGATAGAGTTGAGGTGTATAATCAAAGGCATGAATGGTATGTTGAAGAGGCAGGACGCTGCAAGGATGATAGCAGAGCATAGGGGTTATGCTGGGCGGTTCATAGTGCCTATAAACCTGAGGGGTGAGAAGGGCAAGAGTGATCTTAGATGCTTATTCTACATATACGAGGATGAGGGTACTGCTAGGTCTCAACTCCCAAGGTATATAATTGCAAGGCTGACTGGGGAGAAGGTAGATAAGAGTAAGAAAAGGAGTGAGGGTGAGAAGAAGAAATAATGATGATGGTAAGGTGGTATGGATATGGGTAAGGGGAGCAATACACAGGTATGGAAGTACTATACTGTTGAGAATGATAGGATAAAGAAGGTAAGAAGAGAATGCCCAAGATGCGGTAGAGGGGTATTCATGGCTGAGCATAGTGATAGGGTTACATGTGGAAGGTGCAAGTATACAGAGTTCAAGCGTAAGGAGAAGGAGAGAGCGGGTAGAGGAGAGGAGGGAGGTAAAGGAAGGAAGAAGCAATAAGTAAAATTATACTAAATGAAGAACCTTGATTATGTTATGTTCAATACAAGCATCTTGATGAAGGGATGATGGCATGCTATAACATTCAAGCAATTAAGATATAGCAAAATTATAAACCTAACCTAACAATAAATAATGGAATAATTAATAATAGGTTGATTACCAGTTTAAGATCTGATTGGCTAATAATCATTCAATTATTCTATCAACACCTAAAGGATCTTATCTCTTCCCTAACAGCCTTGATTATGCCTATAACCATTGCTGGGTAGAATGGTAGAAAGTAGGAACTCTTTGCTGCTCTTGCTATAGCATCACTACTGCCATGCTGGGCATAACCCCCTAGAAATGCCCTTACAAACATCCTTGCCATATCCTCATCCCTTTTGAATAGTAGAGAGTAGTAGAGGAAGCATGCTATATCCCATGCCATATCATCGTAGTCTGTTGATGTGGAGAACTGCTCAAAGTCTGTAATGTATAGCATATCAGAGCTGGTTTTAGCAATAGCAGTACTGCCATCACTATAATCATCAGCATTATAAGGAGGAAGAGGAACAACAAGCACGTTACTTGGTTTTGTGTCTCTAAGTATGAACCCATTGGCATGTATCATGCCTAATAAAGCCCCATACCTCTTTACATGGCTTAGCAGCCCTTCCTCTCCTTCCATTCTATTTACTCTACCTGTTTGAACATGATCATTGCCATGGCTATGGCTATGGTTATGGTTATGGTTATGATCACCAACCAATGCATCAATCATGCTACTCAACGGGATACCATCTACATACTTGAATGCCATGAGCCTCTTCCCGAACGATACAGCCACAACCTCTGGCGTATTTATGCCTAGAGCCCTAACCCTCCTTACCCCTATATACTCGTTCATCATCCTCTTCTCTGGCGATACGTCGTAATGCCTTATCCCTGCTAGCCATACATTCAGTGCTATCCACTTAGCCATCTTAACATTGGTGTAGTACTTGATGACTATGCTCTCCTTCTTCTTAGCAGCCTTCCCTCCTTCCATCCCTTCTTCATGCTCTAGTGTGCAGAGGCTTGTTGCTGCATGCTTATCACCTATGCTTGTGAACCTTGCAGAGTAACCATCTCTGAATCCTAGAGCCTCTGCTATCATATCAAGCCAAGAGTTACCATCAACAACTATACCCTCATTAACCTTGAGGAGTATAGTAGGAGTATCTAATGCTGGAGGTATGCTGTAAGCCTTGACCTCCTTCCTCCTCTTCAGTTTAGATGCAGCCTCCTCCTTGAAGAAGTTAAGGGTTCTTCTTGCTGCATATGAGTGTACAAGCCATGCAAATGCACCCCTGAACATCTCCTTCATCAATGCCCTATGGTTACCCTTGCACTTATCCTTGAGCATGATATGGTAGTAATTGCCATCATCCCCATCTTTATGTACCTTCAACTCAATCCTACCTTCCTTTTCAAGTTCCCTCAATGCCCTCATGAAGCCTCTCCTGCTGATCTCCATATTCCTTGCTGCATGACTCCCTGTGTAGGTCTTCACATAACTGTACAGTGCATGTGGGTATATCCTTGCCCTCTTCTTGATCTTTGAGAATAGAAAGTACTCAAGGGGAATTGCAACCTCATCAGTAGCAACAAGGGGATTAAGCCCCATAAGTGTTGAATACTCCTCAACTATAACCCTCTTCTTGTATAAGGTCTCAACATCGTTGAGGTATGAACCATTGTACAATGGGAGATATGGGTGGAGGAGCCTACCTGCAACGAACTCTCCAAGCATTGCATGCTCAGCATCCCTTAGGAGTGCCTTACCATCAACTACCAGCACTGATGCATTCAGCCTATAATCATCACGTACATAAACATACTTGATTATCTCCTTGTAATCCTTCAGTACAAGAAGGATATCATAATCGCTGTCTGGTCTAGCATAGCCTGATACCTTTGAGCCATATATGCAGTATGAGAGTATCTCACATCCATGCTCCTCTGCTATAGCATTAACGATCCTTGATAACTCCTTGCTATCATCAACACTTATGCTCTCCAAATAGTTTATAGAATCATCACTACCTATAGGATCATCCCTACCATCACCCTCCCTCCTGCTCCCCTTCCCCATCTCCATGGATACCATCCCTTATGCTCCCCTTCCTCCTACTACCTCTCTTCCTCTTGCTACTTCTACCACTAGCATTAATAAACTCATATATCTTGCTCCTTAACAGATCATCTATGCTGAACGATGCTATAGCCTCTATGGGTATCCTTGCAACATTAGCCTCAACACTAATCCTTGTAGTTGGTAGACCCTTCTCTATCCAATCCCTCATACACCTCTCCTCTAGCCTGTGATCACTAAACCCATCTGGGAACTTCCTTGCGATAAGCCTGATAAGAGCTCTATCCTTCTTGAATACTATTCTTGGCTCTACAACCCTGCCCATATCAGCATAAACACTCTCGAATATGCTACTTGAGATCTCATCAGATATGATGCTCATCTTAGCAAATCTAGCAAGTAGTTCTATGTAGTGAAGGAACTCATGTGCAAGTATCGCATGTATAGTCCCTTTTAGCCCATATGCAACGAGTGGAGCAGTAACCTCAACAACTATTGATAACCTGTTATGACCATTGCTGTAACCATAATCATGATCATAATCATAACTGCTCTCAGGTATCTCTTTAACTACAGGTATGGTTCTAGCAAACATAAGTCCTAAACCGTACTGGGCATCTGCTACAACCATCCTTGGCTCTATGTAATATTCTGGATATTCTATGCCCGATGCCCTCTCAACCCTCTCTATACCTTCAGTAACGTATCTGTAGCGTTCAATGATCCTAGCATATATCTTCTCTGGCATCAATGATCTAGACTCCTCTACTCTATGCAGTGGATCTAACCTCATGTTCAAGTTATCATCCTAGTATTATAAATATGTCAGGGTAAGAGCTTTTCTACAAAGTCATGATCGATCTATTACTAACATGCCCTCCTGGCTTAGAGGATGTGGTTGAGTTGGAGGCAAAGGAGAAGTTACCAGATGCACATGTTAGCAAGAGGCATATGGGGGTTAGGGGGCATGTACTCCTGCATCTTGAGCGTGATGAGTGTATAGCCAAGGTACTCTCTATGCGCTCAATACACCATGTGATGAGGTATATAGCATCATTCAGCATAGAGAGGAGTAAGGATGCCCTCAACACAATATACAGGAATATCCTTGCTCTAGACCTCAATCTTGATGAAGGGGTTAGGTTCAGGGTTACGAGCGAGAGGCTTGGGAGGCATGAGTTCACATCTATAGATGTGCAGAGGATTGCTGGTAAGGCAATAGTTGATAGGTTCTCAAGTAAGGTTGATCTTGAGCATTATGATGTTGAGGTTAGGGTTGATGTTGTAGGGGAGCAGTGTATAGTAGGTGTAGCATTGACAAGGGAGTCACTCCATAAGAGAGGGTATAGAGTATTTGATCATCCAGCAGCACTAAAGGCAAGTATAGCGTATGCTATGCTTAGGCTTGCAGAGCCTAGAGCAGGGAATATACTTGTTGATCCAATGTGTGGTTCTGGTACAATACCCATAGAGGCAGCACTAGCAATGCCAACTCTGAACCTAGAACTCTATGGGTTCGATGTAAATACCATTTACATAGATGGTGCAAAGGCAAATGCAGAGAGTGCAGGGGTTGGGAGGCTTATAAAGTTCATGTGCTATGATTGTAGGATGCTTGATAGGATAGTTACTCCAGATAGGATAGTCACAAACCCCCCATATGGGATAAGGATGGAGCCTAGCATTGGGCTAAGGAACCTCTACATGGGGTTTGCAAAGGCATCGTACAGGGCTATGGTGGATGGCGGTAGGATAGTTGTTATAACACTCAAGCATGGGATGATGAAGAGCATGCTAACATCCTCTGGCTTCAACATCATCAAGAGCATCCCTGTCATGCATGGCGATCTATGGACACACATAATAGTTGGGGAGAAGAGGTAATAGAAGAGAAGTAAGGGAACAAGCAGAATGGATTGGATATGGAAAGGGATGGGTAGATGATAGCGAAGGATTAAATTAAATAAAGCATGTCCATTCCTTGAATGGATGTAGGATGGGCACGTTCCAGTACTTCACACCACAACAGGCTAATAGAATGCTAGGAGAGGTTAGGAGGAGGTTTAACAACATAGTTGCCATAAGGGATGAGGTGCTTGAGCTGCAGGAGGAGTTGCAGAGTATAGTTGATCATGATGCCTCACTACAGGCATACATAGAGAAGAAGCAAAGACTCAACTCTGCACTCACAAGGCTCTATGCTGCAATAGAGGAGTTGGAGGCCATGGGTGTTGTGTTGAAGAGCATAGATGAAGGGTTGATAGACTTCCCAGCGAAGAGGTTCGATGAGGATGTATGGCTCTGCTGGAAGGCTGGAGAGGATGAGGTTAAGTTCTGGCATGGCAAGGATGAGGGGTTCATGGGTAGGAAGCCTCTGCCAGTTAGCGATGAGTCTCTAGTCTAACTATCTTTCTCTAGCATCCTATCTCTTAATCTTATTATATTATGATGATGCTAAACCATATACATGGTATCTGCATGGCTTAGAGCGATAAGGGTAAGGTTCCTTCTAGCCTCAATAATATCTGTAAGTATTGGTCTAGCCATAGCATTATGGAAGAATAGCATCATAGACCCATTCTATGCACTCCTTACATACATTGGTGTGCTAAGCCTTCATGCTAGTGTTGATCTCCTGAACGATTACTGGGACTACAGATCTGGCATAGACAAGGTTACTAGAAGGACCCCATTCTCTGGAGGGACTGGTGTGCTACCAGAGCATATGCTCTCACCATCAAGCGTGTATAGAGCAGGTATAGCATTCCTCATCATAGGAGCATTGATAGGCTTATACTTCGTTGCAGTTAAAGGCATTGCTATTGCAATGATACTTGCATTTGCTGTAGTAGCAGTGTATCTATACTCAACAAGCATAGTAAGGATAGGCTTAGGCGAGTTCTTTGTTGCTTTAAAGGGCACCATGATAGTTATAGGCACTTACTATGTGCAGGTAGGAGCATTCAGCATCGAGCCTGTATATGCTGGCATAATATCTGGGATGCTATCATCATCAGTACTCTTCATCAACTCATTCCCAGATTATGAGGCAGATAGGAGAGGTGGTAGAAGGACCCTTGTTATACTGCTTGGTCCTGCTAGAGCATCAAGGTTATTCATAGCATTCCCAATGGCAGTATACGTTATGGTTGCTTCAGGTGTGGCATTGCATATACTGCCATTATACACCCTTGCTACTCTTCTAGCATTACCCCTTGCACTTAAAGCATACAGAATGCTTAAGGCAAGGTATGATAATGCTGAAGGGCTTATACCTTGCATGAGTAGTACTATAGCGTTCTCAAGGATAGTTGGTGCAGTAATAGTAGGAGGGGTTCTTGTAGAATATCTATTATTCTAATTTGAACTTTATTGTTGTTATTGATGGTTGGTTGTTACTTGATTGGTTCTTACTTACCTTAGGGATCTAGCAATATCTACAAGGTCATCAACACTAAGATACCTACTCTTGAATGAGTATATCACTCTACTCTCATCATCGTAAAGGTCTAGGATATTGTAGTAGTACTTCTCCCATATATCATAGTCTACATCGACACCCTTGTACGCTATTCCCTGCTTACCATTTATATCAACTATGATAGCATCTGCATTATTCACATCTATGTATGCATTCCAGTAACCCTCCGATGGAAGCACTCTATAAGCAGTAACCACAAGCACGCCTTTTGCTAATGCCTCCTGCATGCTAGTTGCAGGTCCAGCACTCACACCCTTGCTATAGTATATCATAACATAATTGTTCATTATGTGTAGAGCACACTTATACTCATACCCCTCTGGCAGGTATGAGGGCAGTTTAAGATCAAAGTTTGCTAGTGCATAACCATGCCTAGCCTCATCTGCACTCATGCATGAATGGTATGATCTAACATTCACTATACCCTCCATATTGTAGGGCTTTACAGTGTATAAGTACTTGCTCTCCATCAATCCTGGAAATATTACAGGCCTAGAACCCTTTGGAGGTATTATTGTTACTGATGCATGCTTATATGAGAGATCTTCCATAAGATGCTCCTCTGCATAAGCATAAAGAGTTAACTTGCTATCCAACTCGTTGATGAAGAGTAGGATGTTATTGAATGGTGCTAAGACCTCATGCTTATTACTATCAAGGGCAACTATCTTGAACCTTGCATCACCAAACTCCTTGTATGCTATCCTTACAGTAACATAACCTTGATCCTCTGGTATGCTATTATACCCATATCCATAGCCATCATTCAGTATAAATGCAAAGGGATTTATACTGATGTGATAATACCTTCCATCATACTCTATTATGCATGAGATGTAACCATACTCATCCCTCATCTTGTAGAGCATATCTATCTGTGGCTTATCTGCTATCGCTAAAGTTGCTTGCTTCACCATTGCTCTTATGAGTTCGTATGCCTCATCATTAGATATGGTTACTCCACTATACTCATTGTACATCCCTGCAGTATCTGCCCAGTATCTAACATTCATTATCTCATCCCTCAACGCCTTGGATATGTTAATGAGCCCCTCTGCTTCTCTAATGAGGCATTGCTCATCACCACCAAGCCTATCAAGTACTGCTACGCTAGCAGAAGCATCAACCTTGTAGAGGTCTGAGAGCGTTATACCTATGCTCTTGTATGTTATGCTGATAAATGCTAGTAGAGATGTAAGTATTATAGCGATACCAACAATGATAGCAATTGCATAGCTCATCACTTTATCTATTATGCCTTGCATTTCTTTATCTTTTACCTTATATAATAAATAGTGCTGTTGAAAAGGGAAGGATGAAGGATGATCAAGGGTTATGCAACAAGGGAAGGTACATCAAGGTTTAGAGCAAGGTATGAGGGGAAGAGCACTGCTATAGGGCACTTCAAGCAGTTTGGGGAGTACATGCTTACAAGCATAGGCATGGGCACATACCTAGGCAAGGCAGATGATGCAACAGACCTGCTCATCATAAATGCTATCAAGAGATCTGTTGGAGAAGGGGTTATCAACGTTGTAGATACTGCAATAAACTACAGGTTCCAGAAGTCTGAGCGTGCAGTAGGCAAAGCAATTAAGGAGTTGGTAGAGCAAGGAATATGCAGGAGGGATGAGGTATTCATAAGTACAAAGAATGGCTACCTTACACATGATGCTGATCTTAACATGGAGTTTTGGGAGTACATACATGCAAATCTAATAAAGGCTGGGGTTATAAGGGCTGATGATATCTCATCTGGCTACAACTGCATCAAGGTATCTTATCTTGAGGATCAGTTGAAGAGGAGCATAAAGAATCTAGGGCTGGAGTGTATAGATCTGATCTACCTTCACAATGCTGCTGAGGAGCAACTACCAGATCTTGGCAGGGATATGTTCATGAAGATGCTCAAGGAGGCATTTGAGTTCTATGAAGCAAAGAGGAGGGAAGGGCTCATCAGATACTATGGGATGGCTACATGGGACTGCTTTAGGGTTGATCCAAGCAGTTCTATACATATGAATATTAAGGATGTGGTTGATATGGCAAGAGGTATTGCTGGAGAAGAGCATGGGTTCAGGTTCATACAATTACCATTCAACATTGCAATGCATGAGGCAGCAACACTCAAGAACCAGATCATAGATGGTAATATCTATACAGTTATGGAGGCTGCTACACTGCTAGGCATTAATATATTCACAAGCGTGCCATTACTTCAAGGCAGGTTACTGCATAGAGATGTTATGAGTATGGTAAAGGCAGAGACACCAGCACTTGCATGCTTACAGTTTGCAAGATCATCTAGAGCAATACCCCTAGTTGGGCAGAAGAGAATGGAGCATGTTGAGGAGAATCTAAGGATAGCAATGATGCAACCATTGAGCAATGATGAGTTCTCAAGCATAGTTGCCTCACTGACTGGCTAGAGCAGCCTGAAATCTTCTTTTATTGTGTTTAGCACAACATGTGTATTGGTTCTCTCAACGTATGATAGGCTTAGAACATGCTTTGTAAAGTTACTCAACTCCTCTATGCTCTTGAACTTTGCAACTATCATGGCATCTGTTGTGCCTGTAGTATCGTACACAGCACATACATTTGGGATCTTTGCTATCTCCCTCTCCATCTCAAGCAATCTACCTTTAGACATTGTAACCTCCATGACTATCGTTATAGTATAGCCAAGTAACCTATGCTCAAGCATTGCTGAGTAACCCTTTATTATCCCTGCTCTCTCCATATCCTTAATATGCTTGAGTACCGTGCCAGTTGATACCTGCAGGGTATCTGCCAACTGCCTGTATGATCTCCTTGCATCCCTGAGCAGTTCAGCAAGTAAGCGTTTATCGAACTCTGCAAGTTCCATAGTAGTATTTAAGCATACATGCACTAAACCTTTGCTATACTACTGCTTTATCCTGTACATTAGAATGAATATTATCAATTTCTACGATATAGATAAATTATCTAATATGCATACTCTCTAACATGCCTACAGAATACGATCTACCATTCAAACTATCGCTCATTGCAGGCATGATGATAATAGCAAATGGTATCTGGACGTATATACAACTTGCATATGTTTATAGCATACCATTTTGGATATTCGAGTTCGCTAGTGTAATCTCTCTACTTGGTTATGGTATAGTTGTGATATTCAGTGCTATGAAACTGAAGGAGGATAACACTTCTGATAAGTTGCTATGGATAGCATTGATAATAGCATTCTCAATAGCAGGCTATAGCCCTTACATAGGTACTGCTGGCACTATCCTTGGAGTGCTAGGTGGGGTTCTAGCCTTGAGACCCATGCTTAGAAGATAGAAATAAGAGTTTCATCTAAATCTGCTAGATGAGGGTATGTGTTACAGGAGCATCAGGCTTCATAGGTAGAGAGGTTGTTAAGCAACTTCACATGAAAGGTTATGATACAGTAGCCCTGGTAAGGGATAGGAGTAAAGCACAATCTCTAGAGAGATATGCAGATATCCATACTATAGATCTTGTAGATGCTGATGCTAGTGTATTGAAGAATATAGTAGGTAGTTCAGATGCTGTTATCCATCTAGCAGCAAAGGTTAGATTCCATCCATACCATACGTTAAGGGCAATAATGGTTGATAGCACTGAGAGCATAGCAAGGATATGCAGAGAGCATGGTTCAAGGCTTGTTTATGTAAGTAGTATAGCAGCATATGGTAATGGTCATGGGACGATCATGGATGAGGAGAGTACATGCAATCCTGATACTGGTTATGGAAGGGCAAAGTTGGAGGCTGAGAGGATAGTTATGGGTATGGTAAAGCAAGGGCTTGATGCACTAGTGCTTAGACCTGGCTACGTATATGGCTATAGCAATGGTCATAGCGATCCTATATCAAGGATGCTAAGGAATGGCAAGGTATTCTGGATAGGCGATGCTACAAACTACACTGGTGTTGTACATGTGCATGACTGTGCAAGGGCACTGGTTGAGTGCCTCTCATACAATGGTAGTGTTAGGGTATTCAATCTAGTTGATGATGAACCTGTAAGATGGCTTGATTACCTAAACTATGCATGCTCCTTTCTAGGCATAGGAAGACCAGTGCTGCTACCTTACGCTCCTCTCAACGCTCTATCATACCTTATAGATGGCATTGCAAGGTTGATCAACAAGGCTAGCGATATAAGCCCAGATCTCATGAGGGCAATAAGGTACTCAGCAAGATACAGCAATGCAAACCTGAAGCAGCATATGAACTTCAGGTTTGTATACCCAACATACAGGGATGGTTTAAGGCAGGTTGTAGATGAGATTAATAAGGATAGGAAGTATTAACATTAACCTTAGAATGGGAATATTATAACTTAAAGTTTTTACGTTCTATCTGCTTATATAGCATATGATGGCTGTGCGTGAACATATATGTGCTATGCTCATAATGCTGCTCATAACCTCCATAGGCATAGGCATAGATGCAAATAATATAGCCTTGGCAAGTAACATACAACCATCCTATGCCAATGATATTATAAGCAATGGTGATGGTAGCAGGAACGATGATGGCTCTATACCATTACTTACATTCGATAGATCTGAGTACACACCATTCAGTACAGTTGGTATAATACTTCAGGATAGATCTAGGGATGTTAACCCAAATGCAGTTGATACTGTTAGCGTGATTGTTAAGGGCAGGAGTTCAAGCACTGTTGTTGTTAACCTAACTGAGACATCCAAGAGCAGTGGTGTATTCACTGGGAGCATAAGGCTGAGCCCAAACCTATTGATATACAATGGTGATCTTGAGGCTAGGCGTGATGACTGGATAATTGCATTGTACAATACTACTATAGCAACATCAGCAAGGATAGTCTACAATGAGGCAAGACTTACATTCGATAGACAGTATTACTACTCCACAGACAAGGCAGAGATAAGGCTTGAGGAGCCTGAGGCTAACAGAGACCCATATGCTAGGGATAAGGTAACTATCTTCCTTTGGTCTGATACAGATACCTCAGGGATTAGGGTAACGCTTGTTGAGACAGATGTAAATACTGGGGTATTCACTGCCATGGTTAATCTAGTCTCAAGCAAGGGTGAGGAGCAACCTCAACGGCAACCTCAACAACTCCAACAACAACAGCAATCCATAAGGGTTACTGATAACGATAGGATAGTTGCAAGGTATCTAGATGATACACTCCCCTATCCTGTAAGGCTTGCAGCAGATGGTATAGTAACGGTTGAGATGAGGTATGTAACTGCAGAGGCTGTATTTGGTACTGGTATAGCAGCAAGGGAGAGGATGCTAGTATCAAAGCCAGAGGTGATAACACAGTTTGGTGAGCAGATAAGAGTGTTATCATTTGGTAGCAAGTTGGCGGTTAAGGTTGAGTTGCTAAACAAGCAGCCGATAGCGCAGGAGTTTGTATGTGTAGCACAGGTCAAGTACTCAGATGGTACTGTAGCATCCATTAGCATGATAGCATCAGAGTTGGAGAGCAATACACGTGCAATAGTAACGCTACCATGGACCCCTGATAGGCAGGATACATACAGGATAGAGGTATTTGTGTTAGATAATATAAGTAGACCAATAGCACTAGCCCCAATTCAGAGCATAGAGGTTGATGTTGTATGATTTATATTTATAGTGATGGTTTCATCCTTTAAGCATTTTGACTTGCTCCCAAATACTGAAGGATAAAATTAATAGTGTTCTATCCAATAGTAGAAGGATGAGATACACAGTTATAGTAGGCATAGTTGCATCAGCAGTTACAGTATCTGCACTACTCCTACTACTATCATCTGTGAAGGATGAGCATGCATCTGCAGCAACAAGGCTAAGGATAGGCTTACAGGCAAATCTAACGCATGCCCCAGCACTTATAGCAAAGAGTAGCGATGCATTTAGCAAGGAGTTAAGCATGGATGTAGAGTATAGGATATTCAAGGCAGGTCCAGATACCATGTTTGCACTACTCACAGGACAGGTTGATATTGCATATACTGGTCCAATACCTGCAATTCAAGCATATCTAGCAAGTAATGGTTCTGTTAGGATAATAGCAGGGGTTACTGCAAATGGTGCAATGTTTGTAACCCGTGATAATATAAGTACAGTTGAAGATCTAAGGGGTAAGAGGTTTGGTACACCTCAGTATGGTAATACTCAAGATGTGATGCTAAGATCATACCTGCTAGAGCATGGACTAAGGCTGAAGGAGGATATGGGGGATATAAGCATAATAAATGCAAAGAACTCAGAACTCCTGCTACTCTTCAGGAAGCATGAGATAGATGGGTTATGGGTACCAGAGCCTTGGGCTAGTATGGCACTGAAGGAGCAGGGGAGCAGGCTCTTCCTTGATGAGAGAAGTATATGGCCAGATGGTAGGTTTGCAACTACAGTGCTTGTTGCTAGATCAGATCTTGTAGAGAGTAGCCCAGATTTGGTTAATAAAGTGCTTAGTGTTCATATCAATATCATAAGGTGGATGAATGAGAATAGGGATGAGGCATTAAGCATTACAAGTAGGGAGATAAAGAGCATAACAGGCCAATCCCTACCAGAGGATGTTGTGAAGAGTGCATTCTCATCCCTAGAGTTCACATACGATCCAATGCAAGGATCTGTAGAAGGTTATATAAGGAAGGGGAGGATGCTTGGGCTATTCCCTTCAGAGCATCTTCCTAGCAATCTATTCTATCATGATGGTTTGAAGAGCATAGTTGAGGAGATGAGCAATAAACAGAATTAAATGCATACATAACAATATTCAAATTATACTTAATATTAAGATGGTAAGCAGAAGTGGTAGATTGCCTTGGCCAAGTTGGAGGTAAGGAATGTAAGCAAGGTGTATAACAACTCAAATGGTATAGTTAAGGCAATAGATAATGTTAGCATGAGCGTTGAGGATGGCGAGTTTATATGCCTAGTTGGCCCTTCAGGATGTGGCAAGAGTACACTATTGAACATAATTGCAGGGCTAGAGAGCCCATCTGATGGAGAGATACTTCTAGATGGGAGATGCATAAGAGATACTGGTCCAGATAGGATAATGATATTTCAGGAAGGAGCATTATTCCCATGGCTTACAATAATAGAGAATGTGGAGTTTGGGCTCAAGATGGCTGGGGTAGAGAAGGCAAGGAGGAGGGAACTTGCAATGCACTACCTTCAGTTGATGCAGTTGGATAAGTTTGCTAACTATTATGTGCACCAACTCTCTGGAGGTATGAAGCAGAGGGTAGCAATAGCAAGATCCCTTGTTATGGACCCTGAGGTTCTGCTCATGGATGAACCATTCGCTGCTCTAGATGCACAGACTAGAGATCTTCTACTCGTTGAACTCCAACTACTATGGCAGAAGACAAAGAAGACAATACTATTCGTTACACACAACATAGCAGAGTCTGTATGCCTTGCTGATAGAGTTATAGTATTCACGCATAGACCTGCTAGGGTTAAGAAGGAGGTTAGGGTAGATTACAGGAGGCCAAGGCTTATAGAGGATGCTAACTTGGGTAGGTATGCTAGCGAGGTTATAGAGGCTCTCAAGGGAGAGGTTATAGCAGCGATGAGGGAGGAGTACAAGAGTGCAGATGGTATAGTATGATGAAAGAGTAAAGCAGATAAGGTTAAATGGAATCCCCTTCACTATTCTTATGATGTCTAGCAAGAATGCATCACACTACTCCTCCTCCTACTCATCTCTTACTCCTATATCACCTACACACATAAATCTCAACCCATCAATCTGCATGCAGTGTAGAGGTAGCAAGTACCTCTGTGGTCTAGCATACTGCCCCATCCTTGTATCAAGTGTAAAGGCAATGCTTGAAAGGATAGATGTGGATAAGAGTATTGATGGCTATACACCACCATCCATATTCGTTGGTAGGCTAGGGTATCCAAAGGTCAGCATAGGACCAATGGTGCCAGTTCCAGTTCAAGTTGTAGAGCATGATATGGGCAGTTTAGATATAAGCATATATGATTGCCCAGAGCAGTGGCATAACATTGCTCTTGATTATGTGCTTAAGTTCAGGTTAGCAATGGTTAGGGGCAAGGTTAAGGTTCATGTTGATGATGCATCACTAACAAGCAGTGGAATATCATCCATACTGCAAGAACTTGCAATGGCTAAGGTGCCAGTAGATGCTGAGATGCTCCTCAAGAATAAACCTTCAGGGATAAACCTGAGCGAGTATCTACCTCCATCTGGACCATCTGCAGAGATGGAGAGGCTAAAGGTAGGGAGCATAAGGGTTGATGAGAGGATAGAGAAGGCATACTATGATTATGATCTTAGTGCAAGTGAAGCAATGCTCCAACTATACAGCAATGGTGTTAGCATCTCAAGCATAGTAAGGGCATTGAGTGCTGGATGCCTAGGCTATAAGCGTAGAAGGAGGTTTGTACCAACAAGGTGGAGCATAACTGCTGTTGATGATACAATCTCTAAAGCACTGATAGAGCAGATCAAGCATGAGCCTAGCATAGATGAGTACATGGTATACTCTAGAGATGTTAGCATGAACAGGTTCATATGCATACTACTGCCAGGCAAATGGGAGTTTGAGTGGATTGAGGCATGGTTCCCAAGCACCACATGGAATGTGTATGGGAGTAGGTATGAGATGATAGGGGATCATGAATACTATAGAGGGAGGAAGGGTTATGCTATGGTTGGAGGATGCTACTACTCTGCCAGGCTTGCAGTTGCTGAGCATCTAGCATCTATTAGGAGGCAGGCAAGGGTTCTCATGCTAAGAGAGATATACCCAGGGTTCAACATACCAGTTGGTGTATGGTTCGTTAGAGAGCATGTTAGGGCAATGCTTAAAGGCAAGGCAGCAAGGTTCACAAGGATGGATGATGCTATTAAATATGCTATGAGCATGCTTAAGATACCATTAGAGGAATGGTATAGGGAGAGCAGTATGCTGAGAGGGGCTCAGACTCAGATTAGGCTATCTTATTATATGCAATAATATTATGATTATAGCATCCACTAATCTAAACAGATTTAATAGAGAGTAGAGTATCGTAATCCAAAGGCATGAAGGAGAGTCTAGAAGGAAGGGGGTTGGTGAAGGGCTATCTACCAATACTAATCCTCCTTGCCTCACCTGTACTCTACACCCTTGTAATAGCACCAGATACATTCCAGATGGGCTGGAATGAGGGCAGGGGAGGTTTCCTATTTGCTCTAGCCTTCATAGTTGCAGAGATAGCAGGGATAAGATATGCCATAGCAAGGAATAGGCTATACCTAGCATCCATGCTGGCAGTTGCATGCATTGTATACTTCACGCTAGTAGAGAATGGGTATAGGCAGATCATAATGGACTCTGCATCAACCTATGGTGCAAGGCTTAAGGATAGCTGGACATGGATGTGGGATTATATAGTATTGGGATCATTCATAGCCTCATCACTAAGCATATTATATGGTAGGAGATGGCTAAGGATAGCCCCTGCAAGCCCAATCTACCTGCTTGGTAGTGCAATAATACTATCTCTTGATGCCTTCTTCCCATACAATACTCTAGGTCCATTGCAGTTCATAGTACCTTATCTACTCCAGTTCGATGCATGGATAATAAATACTCTAGATATAGGGAGTGCTACAGCAAGAGGCAACATGCTCTTCCTGAATGGAGAGAAGGGCTCCATGGCACTTCAAGTATTCTGGCCATCTGCAGGTGTGCATAGCATCATCATATACTCCCTTGTGATGCTTGCATTCCTGCTCAAGATGAATATACAGGGTAGAAGGAAGGGCATATACTTCGCAATAGGTGTTGCTGGCACAGTATTTGTTAACACAATGAGGATACTTGCCTTATCGATATACGTGCTTACTGTTAGTGCTGATGTTAATGCATTTGAATCATTCCATTCTATAGCAGGGGAGATAATGTTCCTACCATGGCTTGCTGGCTACCTAGTGCTTATAATGTATGTTGAGAGCAGAAGGGTTAAGAGAATGGATAAGAAGGATGCTAGCGAGGGGGAGTAGATCGTAGGTTGAGGATGGATGGATAGATAGATAATGTTAATAATAATAATGGATGGATGGATGGTTAATTGATTAGCATAAATCAATAATAACCATCAGATTTGTTGAGTCAAGCAAGTATAGCAGAATATAGCAATTCATCCATCATCCATCATCCATAAATAGTGCATGTATGATGGATACAACAATATATGCAGATGCATTAGCAGGCATCATCCTGATACATTACATAAACCTCTGTAGAGTCTCCTGACCCTTAACACTAATAAGATCAGATACCTTCACGCCTAGACGCCTTACAGGCATCCTGCTCTCCTTCAACGCCTCCTCAAGCAGTACCCTTGCATATCTGAGCAGATCATCTATGCTGTTAGAGTAGTGCTTCAGTGTCCTTGCCTTGCTCCTCATGCTCAGATCCTCATAAACCAGTATTATGCCTACTGATCTGAAGAGCAGTTCCTGCTCAACCACACTCTTATGCACATCTACGCTTAAAGCATGTAGATCATCAAGCATATCCCCAATTGTATTAGCATCCCTCTTTAGGGTAGTTATCCTGCTTATCTGCTTTGCCATAGGACTTTCCTTAACCTGCTCCTCATCAATACCCCTTGATGCATTGTACAGGTATATACCCATCTTCCTCCCAAACTCCCTGATGAGCGTATCTATGCTTATCTTTGCAAGATCAGCAATTGTGTGTATGCCCATGGAGTTGAGCCTAGCCTCTGTCTTCTTCCCAACCCATAGTAGTTTACCAACACCCATCTGGCTTATGAAGCCCTGCACCTCCTCTGGCCTAACAACTGTAAGCCCATCTGGCTTCCTATAGTCAGATGCCATCTTTGCTATCAACTTGTTCATCCCTATCCCTATGGAGCATGTTAAACCTATGCTACTCCTTAACTCATCCTTAAGCCTAGTTGCTAATGCAATTGCAGAGTCAAAGTCCTTACATCTTATGCTAACATCCATGTACGCTTCATCTATACTTACCTGCTCAAATGCATCTGAGTTTGCTCTAAGTATTGTCATCACCATATCTGATATGCTTGTGTAGTACTGCTCATCAACTGGAAGGAATACAGCATCCTGCTCCCTTAGGAGTCTCTTTGCTTGAACTATAGGCATCCCTGCCTTGACTCCATATGCCCTAGCCTTGTAGTTGCAAGTGCTTACAGCACCGCTATCCCCTCCCCTAGCAGAGTATACACATACAACAACAGGCTTATCCTTAAGATCCTTCCTCCTCAACTCCTCGCACTGAGCATAAAAGTAGTCAAGATCTACATGCATTACTATCCTCTTACTTTTACTTTTACTTTTACTTCTGTCGCTGTTGCCATCCCAACTACCAACAACAGTACCCATACAAAGTAGGTATAGCATTACACCATCATATACATATTATTAGGCTCTTACATGATAGAATAGGATGGATGACAGTAGTAGGGATGATGTTGTAACTGTTGATAGCGATGGTAAGATAACCATAAGGGTTGAGAGGATGGAGGTTGAGCATATATACCCTTGCATATTCAATGGCAGGGTACTCTTATTCATAAAGGATGAGGATGGCATGCTCAACTGCTACGAGGTTGAGGATGATGATCTGAAGAGCAAGATTATGGATAATCCTTCTCATGATTCCATAGTAAGGATACTTCAGCAGATTATTAGCAATGAAAAGGTATAAATTGCATGGATATCAAACTATTTATACAGGTGCAATCCCTTAAGAGGGTATGGCTGAGACACAGAGCACACAGGCACAACGCAAGGCAGCAAACGAGGTATTCATAGGCAAGAAGCCATTGATGACGTATGTGACAGCCACCCTAGTGCAGTTGGCAAATGAGCCAACAGTAACCATAAAGGCTAGGGGGCTCAGCATCGCAAGGGCAATAGATGTTGCACAGATAATCGTGAAGAGGATGAACTCTCTAGGCTACAAGATAAGCGATGTGAGGCTTGGATCTGAGCAGATGCAGAGCCAGAACGGTAAGGTAAGGAACGTATCCACTATAGAGATAGATATAAGCAGGAAGTAAGGCTAGCTGCCTGCTTCTATCCTTTTTTATGTTTATATCATGCTCATTCTTTGCCTTGATTGAATAATTAAGGTAAGTTATTATTCTTGATGAAAGAGATATCTGCTGATGGTTGATGATCTTACGCTTCATATACGTTGTTAAGTATGAGGAGTTAGACTCAAGGGTAAAGGATGATCTACCATACATTGAAGAGATGGGCAGGTTCTTTGCTTGGTGGTTGAACAAGAGGTTTGGGCTCCATTTCGATGTTGGTGTTGATGTTCTTGCTATAGAGAAGAGCCCATTCAGAAGGCTTAGGTTTGGGTTGAGCGATCTTATAATGCATCATAGGAGCAAAGGGAAGGATAACTACCATATATACCTTGCATACTTTAGACCATTGATCTCTGACTGTAGTGCTGGCTACTACACAGACAACTTTGGTTTAGTGCACTGGCTTGATTATCATTTGGATTCAGGCTCAGACTCACATGCTATGGATAGGAAGAGGTTCTTTGCTGTTAACAATTGTGCAAAGGTATCTCATATAATCTTGCATGAGGTTGGTAGGAGGAAGGGTATAGCGAAGAGGTACAACGATGCCATACATGATCTATGGACTGAGCATGTATCTGGAGTAAGGGATTATGAGTACTACGATGAAGGGTACAGGAAGGTATCTAAGAATGATGGTGAGTATGCATTTGCAACTATGAGCATACCAGCACTCTCATAATTAAAGATTCTGTGCTCTATATATGCTGATGTCATCACTACTCCTAATATAGTATTAACCAGTTATGTACTGACAAGCAAGCAAGTAAGCCATGCTGAACTTGTTTGTAGGCTACCAGTTCAGTAAGGCTAGGCGAGGAAGGGTGTGATGGGAAGGTGTGATGGGAAGGCGTGATGGGAAGGCGTTATACCTGCATTGCGTATTCAAGATACTATAGATAGCATCAAGCACACTTTACATGTATTAGCAAGGATGGTTAGAGGTTAGAAGATAGTATGTAGGGTAGTAGCAACCTTCCATATTGTTGTAATTCTATCATTGTACCAATAATTAATTATATACCTAGCCTGTAATAATACATATGCAGAGGATGGTCTTTGCTGACAAGAATGTTATGACAGCACTCATACTTGCTGCAATAGCTGTCTTCTCCCTTCCACTTGTACTACCTCATATAACCCATGAGTCTATGATATACCATATCTACCTACACTTAACAGCGTTCATGGTATCCATCTTCCTTGTGATAGTATCAGTACTAGCCTACTATAGGGGGAGGAGCAGGAGGTTGCTCTTCATGATGCTTGCACTCTCAATGCTTGCACTTGCAGAGTTTGTGAACTTCCTTACAGTAACAGGGAATGTACCAACACCATTGCTCCCAATAATAAATGTGGAGTTGGCACATATGCTTATCCTTGCTATGCTTATACTCTTCATGACTGGAGTAATTAAGATGGGCTGAGCGAGGTGAGGATAGGGAGATGAGCAATATAAGGAACACGATATTTGAATACATAAGCAAGAACCCTGGGATAAGGTACAGGGAACTGCTTAGAATGCTAGGTTTAACTAATGGTGTGTTATCATACCATCTCTACAGGTTGGAGGCTGAGCAGATGATAAGGATAGATAGGGATGGAGGAATGACAAGGTATTATGCAAGTGATGTTGAGCAGGATGAGGCAAACATACTTGGCATGCTTAGGATACCAACTGCAAGGAGGATCATCTCTTACATGCTTGAGAATGATGGTTCATCCACGCTTGATGAACTTGCATTCATGCTTGGCAAGGCACAATCAACCATATTCTGGCATATGAAGAGGCTAAGCGAGAAGGGCTTAGTGGATAAGCATGACTCTAAATACGTGCTTAGGAACAAGAATCTCATCATAAATGTGCTTAATAGGTACAAGGAGCAGCTGGTTGAGAAGGTTGCTGATAACTACGCTGATATGATGGAGGATCTAAACTTTTAATACTTTATGCTTGTATAGTTTTAGGATGCCAAGCATCTGGCAGCATGATGAGAGGATGATAGAGTATGTGCATAGCATACTACCAAAGAGCCCAGGTATACTTGCAAGCATAGAGATAGATGCTAAGCAAAGGGGCATACCAATCGTTGGCCCATTGATAGGTAGACTGCTCTTCCTCCTCACACTTACAACAAGGGCTAAGAGGGTGCTTGAGATAGGCACTGCTGTAGGCTACTCTACCATATGGCTTGGGCTTGCAGCAAAGAAGGTTAAGGGTAGAGTAACAAGCATAGAGATAGATCCTGCAAGGGCAGATGAGGCAAGGGCAAACATACATACTGCTAACCTAGATGATACTGTAGAGGTTATAACTGGGGATGCTCTAGATGTGATACCAGGGCTTAAGGGAAGGTTCAACCTTATCTTCATAGATGATAGCAAGGATAACTACCCTAGGTACTTTGAGCTATGCTATCCAAGGTTGAGCAAGAATGGACTGCTCATAGCAGATAATGCGTTATGGCATGGAGAGGTATTGAAGGATAGTATAGAAGGAAAGGCAGTAGCAAGGTTCAACTCTATGTTGATCAGTAGCATGGATGCTGTAGTGCTCCCTGTACGGGATGGGCTAGCTATAGGTATCAAGGGGTATAGGCAATAATAATGATTATGAGTTGATATGTGTATAATGAGATCATACTGCTGCTGTTGCTACTGCTACTGCTATTACTACTGCTAGTTAGTAGCCTAGCCAAGAAGGTTACGCACTATGTCCCTCCTCGCCAGTTCGAACCTTGCAGAGGTCTCTATCATCCTCATAGCCTTATCAAACGCATCCTCAGTGGGAAGGTCTGCAACCTGCATGTATATATTCTCAGCCTCCCGCCTCCAGTACTGATAGAAGTCCTTTGGATCCTTCCCTGCATTGGAGATTATGGAGTCGAACAACTCCTTCATCTTGAAGAGATGCTCGCTCCTTAACCCCTTGCCCATCATAACTATATGTATAAAAACCTATTTATAAAACAAATGCCTAGATGGATGATGCTATGAAGCCTGCTCCTATGTACACTAGCATGGCATAGAGTGCTATGTATAACATTATGTAAGGTCTTTTGTTATGAAGCCTCTCGATACCCTTCCTTGCCATGTATGCTGTACAACCAAGCCATGCATAATCCATCCATATATGTGCTAGGAACATGATGAGTACTCCCTGTATAGATGCCATGTACCATGCATCTGCTATCATCTTTGCCCCAACCGTTAGCCACCATACAATGAAGAATGGGTTCAATGCTGAGAATACTATGCCAGCAAGTAACGAACCATGAAGTGCTGATACTCTTCCATCTATTCTATCCCAATATATGCTACTACCATAACTGCCATTACTACTACTATTACTGCTACTACCATCTTTACCCTTGCCATTAGATCTCCATCTACTGTACATTGTGTATAACTGCATTGTAGCAAATGCTATCAATGCTATACCTCCAACCAAGCCTATAAGCCATCTGAACTGATTTATATAATCCATGCTGAGTATGCCAATCGCTATAGCAAGTATAAGAGGTAACTCAACAGCAGCATGCCCACTTGCACATAGTATGCCAGATACATGACCATACCTCTTCGCATAGTGCAAGTTGATGAGGAATAACGGTCCTGGAGATAGAACGCCAGAGGATGATACAGCAACCACCATGAGCAAGAACGTATAGTCCATAACCACTTCCCATCAACCAACCAATCATACCATCATCTGTAGTAAGAGTTATCTTGTATAAAAAGGAAGAGTACTAGCATGGTTAAGGTAATCCTTGATATGGATCCAGGGGTTGATGATGCTATAGCATTGATACTAGCCCTTAATAGTCCAGAGATTGAGATATTAGCGTTAAGCACTGTATCTGGGAATGTTAGTGCAATGATGGGAGCAGTAAATGCACTCAAGATATGCAATGCTTTAGGCAAGGGCATAAAGGTGATCAAGGGTTTGAGCAGGAAGGGTTACAGGAGGTCAAGGCATGCTGTAGAGGTTCATGGTAGGGATGGGCTTGGTGATGCAGGTATAGCAGAAGGTGTAGTAAGGACAGGTTACAGATACAGATACAGA
>Ga0105160_1000302_pt1 | contig 24391 bp, 29 predicted proteins | sample GXS110809BmetaG_FD_89591 | JGI IMG/M metagenome (GOLD analysis project Ga0105160, IMG submission 89591) | Hot spring microbial communities from Gongxiaoshe hot spring, China to study Microbial Dark Matter (Phase II) - GXS 110809B | ecosystem: Environmental > Aquatic > Thermal springs > Hot...
CTCCTCCACCGTGACCTCGGAGGTGGGGGCGCGCTGGTCCGGTAGGAAGCTCTCCTGCTCCACCTGCCGGCGGCTGAAGTCCACCTCCGCACTGACCCGGGCCAGGGCCTTCCCCGGTCCCAGCACCTCGTCCAGCATGCTCTGCACCCGCTGCTGGAGGGCGGCCTCCACCTGCTCCCGCTCTCCCAACTGCACGGTGTTCACACCGGACGGGTCCTCCTGGCCCGCGGAGAGGAGCCGGCCCCGGGTGTCCACCACCGTCACCCGCTCGGGCGAAAGCCCCTCCACGCTGCTGGCCACGAGGTGCCGGATGGCCCGCACCTGCCCGGCGCTCAGGCCTGCGCCGGGCCTCAGCGCCACCACCACCGAGGCGCTGGGAGAACTGGCCTCATCGCGGAACAGCCGGTCCTCGGGGATCGCCAGGTGCACCCGGGCGGACTCCACTGCGTCCAGGGTCTCGATACTGCGCACCAACTCGCCCGCCACGGCCCGCTGCAGGTTCACCCGCTGCACCAGTTCACTGGCCCCGAAGCTGCTGCGGTCGAACAGCTCGAACCCCACCCCACCGGAGCGGGGGAGTCCCTGCGCGGCCAGCTGCAGGCGCGCGGCGTACACGCGCTCCCGCGGGACCTCCACGGTGGTGCCCGCGCCGGTGAGGCGGTAGGGCACGCCCATCTGCTGAAGGGCTTCCACCACGCGCGCCGCCTCCTGCACGTCCAGCCGGCTGTACAGGGGCACGAACTGCGGGCGCGCAAGCCAGCTCCACGCCGCCAGCGCCACCGCCGCCCCCGCGGCCACCAGCGCCACCACGCGCTTCCGCGCAGGAGACCAACCCGACCACGCCTGCAGCACCCGCAAGCCCCCCGCGCGCTACACCTGCATGCGCACCAGCTCCTGGTACGACTCCAGCAGCCGGTTCCGCACCTGGATGGCCAGCTGGAGGGCCAGGCCGGCCTCTTCCATGGCCACCATCACCGCGTGCACGTCGTCGCTCCGACCGTCCGCCAGGGCGGCCGCGGCAGCGTCCGCGCGGCGTTGCAGCTCGTCCGCGCTGCGCACCGCCCGCTCCAGAGCCTCCGCGAACGCGGACAGGGTCTGCTGCAAAGGCGACGTCTGCGGCGGGCGTAGGGGGGCGATCCCGCGCACCTCCACGCCTTCACCTCCTTCCGAGCTCCAGGGCTTTGAGGATGACCTGCTTGACGGTGTTGAAGGCCACCGCGTTCAGCTCGTAGTTCCGGGCCGAGGCCATCAGGTCGGCCATCTCCATGACGGGGTCCACGTTGGGCAGGGCCACGAAGCCCTCGCGGTCCGCGTCGGGGTGACCGGGGTCGTACACGCGCCGCGGCGGCGAGGGATCCTCCACGATGCCCGCCACCACGACGCCGCGGCTGTCGGAAAGCGCGTCCCCTCCCAGCGACGCCGCCAGCCGTTCCACGAGGGGCGCGAAGAACACTACGCGACGCCGGTACGGCCCGCCCTCCGGGGTTCGGGTGGTATGGGCGTTGGCCAGGTTGGAAGTGGCCACCTCCATCCGCACGCGCTCTGCGGTCAGGGCCGAAGCGCTGGTGGCCAGGGCGCGGAACAGCGACACCCTTCCTCCTCCTCTAGCGGCGCCCCTCCAGGATGGCGGAGCGCAGTAACTCCAGCTTGGCTGCCAGCAGGTTGGTCAGGGCCATGGCCTGCAGTGCGGTGCGGCTCAGTTCCGCAGCCTCTAGCTCGGGGTCCGGCTCGGTGCCGTCCGACCGCAGGAACGCGACCCCCGGAGCGGGGATTTGTTCGCCTGCGGCCTCCTCGTACAGCGCCCGGAGAGTAGCCCCGAAGTCCACGTCGACCCGCGCGTAGCCGGGGGTGTGGGCATTGGCCAGGTTGCCCGCCAGCACCGCGTGCCGCCGGGCCAGGGCCCTCAACGATGCCAGCAGGTACTGGCCGGTAGCGTCCAGGACGTTGGCCATGCCACCGGAGGGCGTTGCACAATCGGTGCCGCGGCGCGGCTCCTCTACACCGCGGCCTCGGACAACGCCGCGGCACGGCGCCGCGCCCGGGCGGAGGGGATCCGCGCCATCTCCCGGTACTTGGTGACCGTCCGCCGGGCCACCGCAAACCCCTCCGCCCTCAGCCGGGCCGCCAGCTCCTCGTCCGTGAGGGGCGCTAGCGGGTCCTCGCCCGCCACCAGCTGCCGGATCCGCTCCCGCACGGGAAGGCTGCTGTCGAAGAACACCTCGAAGGGCACCACCCGGCCGTCGGGCATCTGCACGAACTTCCCGTTCAGGGCCCGGCTCACCGTGGACTCCCAGACCCCCAGAGCCTCTGCCAGGCGGCTCAGGGTCAAGGGCTTCAGGTGCGCGGGCCCGTGGTCCAAAAACCCCCGCTGGTAGCGGACCAGGTACTCCGCGCACCGCTGCAGCATCGCGTTCCTACGCCGCACTGCCTCGATGAACAGCCGGCCCTTGCGGACCTGCGCCCGTAGCCGCTCCCGCTCCTCCGAGGTCAGCTGGCCCTGCAGGAACGCCTGGCGGATCAGGGGGTGGATCCTCAGCTGCGTCACTGCAGCACCCACCAGTTCCACCCGGTATCCGTCCTCCGTCCGGTGGATGGCCACGTCCGGCACCGCCAGCTCCTCGGGCCGGACCCCGTCCCCGCCGTGGTCCATGTGGAACGCCTCCGCAGGGTAGGCGACCAGGTGCCGCCGGATGTACCGAACCGCGGCGTGCACGTCTTCCGCCCGAACCCCCAACCCCGCGGCTACCGTACCGTACTGGCCCCGGCCCAGGGCCTCCAGGTAACCCGCCACCGCGGCCCGCGCCACACGGCGCAGCGGGCAGTCCGGCAGCCGTTCCAGCTGGAGCAGCAAACATTCCCGCACGTCCCGCGCACCCACCCCAGCGGGCTCGCACGCCTGCAGGGCCTCCAGGGCGCGCTCCACCAGGTCCAGCGGCACCCGCAGCTCTGCCGCGACGTACGCCAGGTCCACGTCCAGGTAGCCGCGGCCGTCCACGTAGCCCACCAGGTGCAGGGCCACCCGCAGGACCGCGGGGTCCCTCACGTTCACCCGCAACTGCGCTTCCAGGGAGTCCAGCAGGTTGGCGGGAGCCGCCGCCCGGTCGAGGGCAGACGGCCGCTCCTCGGGCCGTTCGTGCCCATGCCACCTGTTCGCCCAGCTCCGCCAGCCGCCGAAGGCGAACTCCCCGCACCGGCTGCAGGTCACCCCTTCCACCGGGTGCCCGCAGTGAGGGCAGGGCACCGGCACCCGCTCCAGCACGGGGTTTTCCTCCAGCTCCTGCTCTACCCGGGCCAGCAGCTCCGTCACCGTCAGGGGAAGGATGGCGTTCACCGCGAGGATGGTCTGCAGGGTCCTCGCCTCGACCGCGGGGACGCAAACGGCACGCACCTCTGCTCCGACCATGTCACCCCTCCGTGCGCCGGTTTCTGCCTGCGCCGGCCCGCCCCCCTCGGTGCCGGTGCGGCCCTGCCGGGCCTGCTAGCGCAGAGCCCTCCGGATCGCCTCCACGAGCCGCGTCTGGTCGAAGGGCTTGACCACGAAGTCCCGCGCGCCAGCCTGGATGGCCTCCACCACCAGCGCCTGCTGTCCCATGGCGCTGACCATCACGATCCGCGCGGACGGGTCGCGGCGCAGGATCTCCCGTACCGCCTGCACCCCGTCCATCTGCGGCATGGTGATGTCCATGGTGACCACGTCGGGTTTTGCCTCCTCGTAGCGGGCGACGGCCTCTTCGCCGTTGCTGGCCTCCGCCACCACCTGGAAGCCGCTGTTGGTGAGGGCCTCCCGGATCATGGCCCGCATGAACAGGGCGTCGTCCACCACCAGCACCCTAGCCGACATGCGCCAGCTCCTCCTCCCGCAGGGCCAGCCGCACCAGGGCCGAGGGGTCCAGGATCAGAGCCACCCGCCCGTCCCCCAGGATGGTGGCGCCGGAAACACCGTCCACCTGGCCCAGGTAGCTGCCCAGGGGCTTGACCACGATCTCGCCTTCACCCAGAACCCGGTCCACCCAAAGCCCCACCCGGCGGCGGCCGCCCGTGACCACGCACAGCAACCGCCCGGGGTTTTCAGGGGCGGGCAGACCCAGCGCCTCGTGGACCGACACCACGGGCAACGCGTTCCCCCGCAGGACGGTGGCGCGGTACGAGCCCAGCCGGTGCACACGATCCGCGGGCACCTCCACGATCTCCTGCACCCCCGCCAGCGGGATGGCGTACCGTTCGCCCCCGCAAGACACCAGAAGCGCCCGCACGATGGCCAGGGTCAGGGGCAGGCGCAGGGTAAAGCGCGTCCCGCGGCCGCGCTGGGTTTCCACCTCCACGGACCCGCCCAGGGCCTGCACCCCGGCCCGCACCGCGTCCATGCCTACCCCGCGCCCGGAGACGTCCGTGACCTGGCTGGCGGTACTGAGGCCCGGGTGGAAGATCAGCTCCACCGCCTCCTCCTCCGACAGCCGTGCTGCCGCCTCCGCGGTCAGCAGCCCCAGACCCACCGCCTTCTCCCGCACCCGGTCGGTGTCGATCCCGCGGCCGTCGTCCTCCACCAGAACCAGGATCCCTTCCTCTTCCTGCACCGCGGCCAGACGCAGACGGCCTGCGGTTGGCTTGCCCAGCCGCTGGCGTTCCTCGGGCGGCTCGATACCGTGGTCCACCGCGTTGCGCACCAGGTGCATCAGCGGACCGCCGATCTGCTCGATCACCGACCGGTCCAGCTCGGTGTCCTGTCCCTCCACGACCACCTCCACCCGCTTGCCGGCCCGCTGCGCCAGGTCGCGGACGTAGCGCGGGAACCGGCTGAACAGGTGCTCGATGGGGAGCATGCGGGCTTTGAGGACCTGCGCCTGCAGGTCGCTCGCCACCCGGCCCAGGTGACCTGCAGCTTCCGCCAGCTCCTGCGCCAGCCCGTTGGCGCCATCCAGCCTCCGCAGCCGCTCCGCGATCTGCTGGAACCGGATGCGGTCCACCACCAGCTCGCCCACGAGGTTCATCAACCGGTCCAGGCGCTCCACGTCCACCCGCACGGTGCGCAGGGACGCCCGGCGAGTGAGTTCGGGGTCGTCGGGCAGCTTGCCCCGGGCCTGAGGGCCCAGGTCCAGCCACCGCTCGTCCCGCGCCTCCCCCGCGGGCATGACCCGCACGGACTCCACCTCGGGCCCGGCCAGCAGCTCCTGCAGCGCTTCGGGCTCCCGGGCCCGCACGCGCGCGGTGAACTCCAGCTCCAGCTGGCCCTGGGCGATGGCCTCCTCCGGTGGGGCCACCTGCTCGACCTCCGCGTGCTCCCGCAGCACCCGAAGTAGTGCCAGGGCCCGCGCCGCGCGCATGGGACAGTCCTCCCGCAGCCGCACCCGCACGTCCACCGGGAGCCCGTCCTCTGCGCCGCCCTCCTTCCACGCCCGGAGGCGCTCCACCAGCGCCTGCACGTCCGTGCGCTCGCCGCCGTCGGACACTTCCTGACGGAGCGCCCGCAGGGTGTCCACGCACTCCAGCAGGAGGTCCGCGAGCCCGTCCCCGCCGCGGCCCGCCCGCAGGGCCTCCAGCACCTCCTCCAAGGCGTGGGCCAGCTCCGCCATCCGCTGGAAGCCCAGGGCGCCCGCGGAGCCCTTGAGGGTATGGGCGCTGCGGAACAGGCCGGCCACCAGCTCGGGGTTGGGGCCCTGCCGCTCCAGCTGGAGGACTCCTTCCTCCAGAGCCTGCAGGTGCTCGTCCGCCTCGGAGAGGAAGACCGGTAGCAGGCGCTGCAGCTGCATCGTCCCTAGGCGGTCTGCAGCTCGGCCAGCTCGCGCTGCTCGTGGACCTCCAGCACCCGCTGCAGGTCCAGCAGCAGGATCAGATCGTCCCCCTGCTTCGCCACGCCCCGCAGGAAGGCCACCTCCGAGGCCGCCAGCAGTTCCTCCGGCGGCACCACCGCGCTGTCCGGCAGCCGCATCACCTCCAGGACCGCGTCCACCACCATCCCCACCCGGCTGCCGTTCATCTCCACCACCACGATGCGCGAGGCCCCGTTCCGCTCCCCCGCCGCCAGTCCGAACCGGCGCCGCAGGTCGATCACGGGGATCACCTGGCCCCGCAGGTTGATGACCCCCTCCACGAAGCTGGGCGCCCGGGGGATCCGGGTCACCTCCTGCATCCGGATGATCTCGTGTACGTGCTCGATGGGCACCCCGTACCGTTCCCGGTCCAGGCGCACCACCACCAGCTGCTGTTCCTTGGTCTCCCCGCGCCGCGCGTCCATCCCTCACCTCCACGGCTGTCGTGCCTGCCACCGCTCGGCTTCCCGGCCCAGCTCCCCGGAGGCCAGACTGTCCGCGAAAGCCGACACCACTTCCGGGTCGAACTGCGCGCCCCGCTGCCGGTGCAGCTCCTCCAGCGCCTGGCCCGGCAGGACCGGGCCCCGGTACACCCGGCCCGTGGTCATCACCTCGTAGGCGTCCGCCACCGCCAGGATCCGGGCGCCCGCGGGGATGTCCGTACCGGTCAGGCCCATGGGGTACCCGCGGCCGTCCCACCGCTCGTGGTGGTGCAGCACCCATCGCACCACGTTCTCTCCGAAACCCGCCGCGGACAGGATCTCCGCCCCCATGACGGTGTGGCGCTGGACGATCTGGTACTCCTCCGGGGTGAGCGGGCCTGGCTTGAGCAGGATGGTGTCGCTGATGCCGATCTTGCCCACGTCGTGCAGCATCCCCGCCACCCACAGGTCTTCCAGGTCCCGCTCCGAGAACCCCAGCCGGCGGCCCACGGCCACCGCGTAGGAGGCCAAGCGCTCGCCGTGCCCCCGCAGCGAAGCCTCGTGCAGCTCGCATGCGTACGCGAGAGCCTCCACCAGCCGCCGGTGGCCGTGCTGCAGCCTGCGGAGCAGGTCCACCTGAACCAGGGGAAGAGCCCCCACGATCCCCAGCACGTCCAGTAGCTCCCGCTCTTCCGGGCCGAAGGGCTGCCGGTGCGCGTCCCGCACCACCGTGAGGGCTCCCAGGGTACGGTCCGCGGTGGCCAGGGGTACGCTGGCCACGTGGGACTCCTCCGCCTCGGGGCCGACGGGTGCCTGCGCCAGGCTCACCGGGACCACGGTCCAGAACCCCTCTGCAGTCTGGGAGCCCCGTCGCTCCGCCATCGCCACCGCCAGGTCGGTCGCCTCGGGACACAGGGTGACCGCAGCTGCGCGGTCCGCACCCACCGTCACCCGCGCGATCTCCGCCAGCCTCCGCAGGACCGCTTCCGGGCTGCTGTCCGCGGGCACGAGCTCCCGCAGGCGCAGCAGCGGCTGGAGCACCTCCCTCCGGGCGGCCTCGCGGAGGCGGCGGAGGTGCACGACTGCCCGGCGCACTTCGCCGGCCAGGGTCTCCGGATCCAGCGGCCGCGCCACCACGCCGGCAGCACCCCACCGAACGGCTTCGGGTACCCGTTCCGGAGGCGCCACCGCCACCACGGGGACGTGGGGGTAACGGGTCACTAGCCGGGATGCGTCCTCTGCGGGCACTTCGTCCACGTCCACCACCACCGCGTCCGCCTCCCACATCAGCGCCGCCGCCTCCGACCCGCACACCGAGGGGACGTGACGGAACTGGACGCCCGCGTGGCTCCCCCCCAACGCCACGCTGCCCACCACCACGCACCGAAGCATTTCCACGACGGCCGCGCTCCCGCGCAGCAGCGTTGCAAAGTCCGTGCCGTCACGCGCCACGGGCACCCAGCCATCCGTCCACCACGACGTCCCCCGCGTCCACCCACTCCCCCTGCGCCAGGATCACCGCGCGGTGTACTACTGCCTCCAGCTCCCGCACGTTCCCCGGCCAGGCGTACTGCCGGAGCTTGTGCAGCGCGGCTTCCGTGAACCCCCGCACGGGTCTGCCGGTCTGCCGGCGGTACTTCTGCACGAAGAACTCCACCAGCAGCGGGAGGTCCTCCAGCCGCTCCCGCAGGGGCGGCAGGTGCAGCGACACCACGTTCAGCCGGTAGTACAGGTCCTCCCGGAACGTGCCCTCCCGGACCATCTGCCGCAGGTCCCGGTTGGTGGCCGCCACGATGCGACAGTCCACCCGCACCGGCCGACTGCCGCCGACCCGCTCCACGACGCGTTCCTGGAGCACCCGCAGCAGCTTGACCTGCATGCGGGGCGACATGTCGCCCACCTCGTCCAGGAACAGCGTGCCGCCCTGGGCCTGCTCGAACTTGCCGGGGCGGGAGCCCACCGCGTGGGTGTACGCGCCCTTCTCGTGACCGAACAGCTCCGTCTCCAGCAGGGTCTCCGGCACCGCCCCGCAGTGCAGCACCACCAGCGGTCCGGAGGCGCGGCGGCTCTGCAGGTGGATGGAACGGGCCACCAGCTCTTTCCCGGTCCCCGACTCCCCCGTGAGCAGCACCGTCGCGTCCGTGGGCGCGACGATGGAGGCCACCCGCAGCACCTCGAGCAGGGCGGGCGAGCTCCCCACGACTCCGTCGAAGCGGTAGGCCCGCGCCAGGTCCGCCTGCCACCGCGCCCGTTCGTCCCGCTCGCCGCGCAGCCTCACAAGCTGGCGGATCCTTTCAGCCGCCACCTCCAGGCCCTCGGACCCAGCCACCACGTCCGTGGCACCCGCGCGCACCGCGGCGACCACCTCCGAGACCGTGGGCGACAGTAGGGCGACCACCACGGGCAACTCGGGCGCCCTGACCCGCACCGCAGCGACGCCCTCCGTACGGCCCACCACCACCGCGGCGAGGTCCTCTGGGCGGGGGAGAGGTGCGCCTTCCGGTACCACCGTCACCCCCACGCCCGCACGCCTCAACTCTCGGGCGAGCTCCTCCCCGAGGCCATCCAGGGGTTCGAGGAAGAGGACCGTACCGGGCGAGGCTTCTGCCAGACGTTCCGGGTGTAGCTGAACTGTCTTCCCCATGGCTCCCCGGATCCGAAGAAATTGGGGAGTCGGGACGAGCGGACTCAGTCCGCCGTCCACGGCTCCCCCCGATGGGTCCCTCGGGACCCGCGAGGCGTCACTGCAAGATCCGTGCCACTACACCTGGAACCGGGCCACCACCCGCTCCAGGTCCTCCGCCACCCGCGCCAGCCGCTGGGCGCCACCGGACATCTCCTGGGTGCTGGCGGAGATCTCCTCCACCGCGGCGCCCACCTCCTCCGCGGACGCGGAGTTCTGCTGGGCGGTCTCGAGCAGCTTGCGCACCGTGGCCTCGATCTGCTGGGCGCTGGCGGACAGCTGCTGGGTGGCCGCCGACACCCCCTCCGTGCGGCCGGTCACATCGGCCACGCTCCGGCGGATGCGCTGGAACGCCTCGCCCGCTTCGTCCGCCAGCCGTACGCCCGTCTGCACCTCCTGGCTGCCGCGCTCCATGGCCCGCACCGCCCGCTGCGTCTCCTCCTGGATCTCCCGAACGATGTCCGCGATCTGCTCCGCGGCCTGGGCGGACTCCTGGGCCAGCTTGCGGACCTCCTCAGCCACCACCGCGAAGCCCCTCCCCTGGTCTCCGGCCCGGGCCGCCTCGATGGCCGCGTTCAGGGCCAGCAGGTTGGTCTGGGACGCGATCTCCGTGATGAGTCCCACGATGCGCCCGATGTTCTTGCCCTTCTCTCCCAGCACGGACACCACCTGGGCCATCTCCTCCGCGGCGCGGCGGATCTCCCCCATGGCCTGTACGACCCGCTCCACCCGCGCCGCGCCCTCGGAGGCCGCCTCGTTGGCCTGCTGCGCGGCCTGCGCGGTCTGGCTGGTGTTGCCCGCCACCTCCTCGAGCCCCTGGCTGACCTGCTGGACCGTCTGGGTGGTCTCGTGCACGCTGCGGGCCTGCAGCTCCGCGCCGCTCGCGACCTCCTGCACCGCCCGGGCGATCTCCCCGGCGCTGCGGGCCACCTGGTCGCTGGTGGCCGCCACCTGCCGCGAGGCGCCCGCCACCTCACCGGCGCTGTCCCGCAGCTGCTGGACCATCTCCCGCAGCGCGTCGGTGGCCGCCTGAAGGCCCGCGGCCATGCGTCCCAGTTCGTCCTGGCTGTAGACCGCCACCCGGTGCGTCAGGTCTCCCCGGCTGAGTGCAGCCACCGCCTCCTCCACAGCCCGTACCTGCGCGGTGAGCCGCCGCGTGGTGGCCCACCCGAAGGTGCCCGCGATCACCAGGCCGAGCAGCAGCACGCCTGCGATGTTCCGCCGCAGCTCCACGCCGAGTGCGGCGACCCGCTGCTCGTGGACCCTGGCTGCCTGCGCGAGCTGGTCCTGCAGCTGGTCCAGTTGCTCCCGGGCCGGGTCGAAGGTCCCGCGGACCTTCTGACGCCCCTGCTCCAGCGCGTCCCCGGAGGTCAGCAGCCCCTGTTCGTACTGGGACCGCAGGGCTCGGATCTCGTCGCCCCAGGTCCGCACGCCGCTGGCGAACCCCGCGGCCAGCAACCGGTCCCGTTCCTCCTGCAGGAACTCCTGCGCCTTGGTCGCTCGGTCCACCGCCTGGTTCAGGTTCTCGTCCATGAACTGGCTCAGCTCCTGGTACCGGGTGCGGTGGTTGGGGTCCGTGCCCAGCAGAGCGTAGAAGGCCGACAGGGCCTGGTAAGCGTCTCGGTCCGCCTGCAGGACGTGGTCCAGGGCGGCCAGCTCTCGCTGCACCGCCGCTAACTCTGCCCGCACGCGGTCCACCGCCCGGATCCCCATCCAGCCGCCGACCAGAGCCACCGCGCCCAGCAAGCTCAGGGCCACTAAGAGCTTCCACCGCACGGGCCAGTCCGCCACACGACGCCAGCGCTTCATCCGCCGCTCACCTCCACGCGCAGCGCCTGCAACCTCCGTGCCGGAGCGCCGCCCGGATCTCGAACCAGACCGCCCGGCTACCGGTACGTGTCCAGGAAGTGCGGCTCGGCTGGAGCCACCACGGGCCGGAGCAGGTCCCGAAGCCGGCGGAGACGGTCGGTGACCCGGTGGTTCAGCCGCGCGGCCTCCTCCAGCAGCACCAGCGCCTGTGCCCGCAGGTCTTGCAGCTCCGGCCTCGAGGGAACAGGCAGCCGGTCCGCGGCGTCCATGGCCCGCTGCCGGGCCACCAGGTGAGCCAGCACCGCCTCCCACTGTCCACGGTCCACGGCCCGCGCCACCTCGCGCGTGCACCGCAGCACCTCCCGGCAGGCCTCCACGTACCGCTCCACTGGGTTCACGAGACCTTCCCTCCCGCCCGGAGCTGCCGCTCCGCCTCCTGCCAGGCGTCCCGCAACTGCACCAGCCAGGCCCGCACTTGCTCCAGCTCCGCCGGGTCCTGGCGGCGCCGGGCGTCCGCCAGCCGCTCGAACATGAACCGGTAGAGGGCGAGGAGGCTGCGGGCCACGTCGTACCGCAGGTCCAGCGAACCCATGAGTTCCAGCAGTACCCGCTCGGCCCGGGTGACGCAGCGCCCCCCGGCTTGCGCGTCCCCCGACCGGTAGGCGCGGGCCGCCTCTTCCAGGAAGCGCACCGCACCGTCGTACAGCATCACCACCAGCTGGCCCGCGGAAGCGGTGGACGCGTGGAAGGACCGGTACGCGAGCGCGGCCTGGCTCACGGATTGTTCCCCCCGAGCCTCCGGATCTGCATGGCGAGCCAGTCCCCCTGGCTCCGGAGCTGCCCGAGGCTCTTCTCCAGCTCCGTGAACATCCGCACGAGCTGGTCCCGCTTGCGCTCCACCCGGTCCTCCCATCGACCGATCTGCTGGTCGTAGGTACGGATGCGGTTGTTGAGGGCGTCCACCGCGAGCCAGACCGGCCCGCCGGTCTTCACAAGTCCGTCCGCCATGTCCCGCACCTTCGCGCCGGAGGCCTCCAGCACCCGTCGCGCCTCGTCGAAGCGGCCCTGCAGGGCGTCGGCGAGCTTCGACTCGTCCAGGGTCAGCCTGCCGTCCCGGCCCACGCGCACCCCCAGGTCGCTCAGGCGCTTGAGGGTCTGACCTGCGACCTCGGTGCGCAGGACCGCGTCGGGAAGCTGTGCTTGGATCCGCTGGAGGGTCCCGTCGCCCTGCAGGGCCCCGCGCTGCCGGCTTTCCGGGTCGTACCGCCCGTACTGGCTGAGGCTGTCTACCACGTCGTTGTAGGCGGCCACGAAGTCCCGCACCGCCTTCTTCACCGCCTCCAGGTCCTGCTCCACGGTCACGGTCACGGTGCCCGTGCCCGCCAGGGCCAGGGTGACCCCGGGCAGCAGGTCGGTGACCACGTTGGACGGCCGGCGCACGGTCACCGCGCCCGCCCCGGTCCCGAGCACTACCTCCGCGTCCTGCGCGGGGCTGACCTCGTTCGGAAAACTGAGGATCTCGGTGCCGCCCGCAAGCCCGCCCGTGTCCACCGCGATGGCGCCCGCAGCCCCGGAGGTCCGGGAGGTCAGCAGGAGCCGCCAGCCCCCGTCCACCTGCACGACCGCCGCGTACACCCCTGCACCGGCGGCGTTGACGGCTGCGGCGATCCCTGCCAGGGAGTTCTGGCCGCTTGTGATGGTGACGTCCGTAGCCTGCCCGTTCACGGTGACGGTGACCGTCCCGGTGCCGAACACCTGGGCGTCCTTGTCCGCATAGGTGTCGGTGCTGATCTGGTGGGCGGAGGCCAGGCGGTTCAGGGTGAGCGTGTAGGTCCCCGAGGGGGCGCCCGGGGAAGCCGAGGTCACCAGGACCCGGGTGTCGCTGCTGCTGGCCTTCGCAGCCTGGTAGGTGAGGGAGCGGGCCAGGGCGGCAGCCCGGTCCTCCAGGTTGCTCAACTTGGTGTTGAGGGTCCGCCAGGCCGCAAGACGTAAATTGGCTTCACTCTTGCGGGCTTCGAGCTTGCGGACCGGTGCCCGCTCGACCTCCAGGAGCTTGTTGATGACGTCCGTGGTGTTGAGCCCCGAGATCAGTCCGTCGACGCTGAAGGTGGACACCTTCCCCTCCTCTGGCCCCTCCCTCGTGGGGTCCGGGCCTTCCACGAAGGACACGCAAACTCTGTGCCGCTACACCCGCACGTCCACCCCGCCGGCTCCCAGCAGGAACTCCACCACCTGGTTGGGCGGGATGGTCCGGATGGTCTCGCCCGTGCGGGTGTCGTAGATCCGCACGAGAACCCGGCCTGTCCGCTCGTCCACGATGAACTGAGCCGCCACGTCCAGGGCCGAAGGAGCGGGCTGAGGCCGGTCCACCCTCGGACCCTGGCCGTTCCCGCGCACCCCCTTTTCCCGTGCGGGCTGCGGCTCGGCTGCCTCGGGCTTCTTCGGACTGATCGACCCGGGCGGAGGCACCTGCATCGTCACCACCTCCCCGCCTGGGGGCGGGGCCCGCACCGGCCCCGCCCCCACGCCTCCGCCTTACCGCAGCAGCTGCAGGACCACCTGCGGCGCGGCGTTGGCCTGCGCCAGCATGGCAGTCCCGGCCTGCAGGAGGATCTGGTTGCGGGTGAACACCACCATCTCCTGGGCCATGTCCGCGTCCCGGATCCGGGACTCCGCGGCCGTCATGTTCTCCTGGGCCACGCCCAGGCTCGCCACGGTGTGCTCGAGCCGGTTCTGGGCCGCTCCGTACTTCCCCCGCTGCGTGGAGACCGTGTTCACCGCCGAATCCACCGCCGTCACCAGGGCCTGGGCGTTCGTTACAGTCTGGCTGCTGTTGAAGTTGTCCAGAGCCGCCGTGAGGCCGAGCGCGGCCACGTCGACCTTCGCGAAGGACACGCTGATGGAATCTCCGGCCGCAGGGCCCACCTGGAAGTTCGCGCTGCCCGAGCCCGTGGCCGTAGTGATAGTGTCGTTCGCCGCCGCGGTCAGGGCTGTCACCAGGTTCGCACCCGTGATTCCGCCGCTGCTCGCCACGGTAATCTTCACGCCCAGCTGGCTGAAGTCCAGCACCTGGCTGCCGCCCGCTGAAATCGCGCTCACCGTGATGGTCTGCGCGACCCCGTCGGCCCGCGTCAGGGTGAGCGAGGTGCCACTGCCCGTCAGCGTGTAGGTGGTCCCCGGCCTCGCTGCACTCACGTCCACTTTGGTCACAAACGCGGACTCCCCGCCACCCGTGACGGCCAGGTTGTCCCGAAGCTCACTGGAGGTGTCCAGGGACGTGACCAGAGAGCCGTCCAGCAGCTTCTTGCCGTTGAAGGTGGTGCGACCGCTCACGTTGTCGATCTCCGCGCGCAGCTGCTGGATCTCCTGGTTGATGGCCTGCCGGTCCTCCGCGGAAAGGGTGTCGTTGGCGGCCTGCAGGGCCAGCTCCCGCATCCGCTGCAGCATGGCGTGGACCTCGTTGAGGGCGCCCTCTGCGGTCTGGATCATGGAGATGCCGTCCTGGGCGTTGCGGATGGCCTGTGCGAGCCCCCGCACCTGCGCCCGCAGCTTCTCGCTGATGGCGAGCCCCGCCGCGTCGTCCGCGGCGCGGTTGATGCGGAAGCCGCTCGAAAGGCGCTCCAGCGACTTGCTCAGGGCGTTGTCGGTGGCCACCAGGTTGCGGTGGGCGTTCAGGGCCGCGATGTTCTGGTTGATCCTCAGTCCCATGGCTTCGTTCCTCCTTGAACTGTGTTTTCCGGGCCTCCTTGCCCGTGTGGATTCGCCGGCTTTCTGCAGGCGGGCCGGCGCCGCCTTGAGGGTTTCCGTCGCAGCGTTCCGCTACGCCCCACCTGCCTTTCCTCGGAGTCTGTTCCGACTCCGGGTATCGGCAGGCATGCGGCTACCCTTGAGGCTTTGTGTGGGGTTCTTCCTGGAGCACGCGGCCTGCGCCGTCTTTGGAGAGCGCGCGCCGGGCGGCCGCCACGTCGTCCGGGGCCGTGCAGGCCGCCTGGAGGTTCGCTTCCTGGATCTCCCGGTACACCTCGTCCCGGTGCACGGGGACCCAACGGGGCGCGGTGATGCCCAGCCGCACCTGCCCGTCGGAGATCTCCAGGACCCGGACCTCCACGTCCGGCCCGATGCGGACCGCCTGGTTGGGCTTGCGGGTCAGCACCAGCACCCCGCGCCCTCCTACGCCGTGGTGAACAGCGGGTGGCGGACGGAGTAGGAGGCGTCCGCCAGCACCTTCTGTCGGCCCAGCCGGCGGTTGGTGTTCACCAGGATCGGCGCCGCCAGGTTCGCGGTAGCCTGCAGGGGGTCCGACCGGACCGTCACCACCACCAGGACCGCCACCTCCTGAGGGCTTGTCACCGACAGCAGCTCCACGTCCTCGGGGTCGAGGGGCACCTCGTAGTTCTCGAACAGGGTGAAGGGGTCGGCCACGGGCAGCGCCACCTCCGGGCAGTCCACCGACTGCAGCCACAGGAACACCCCTCCCGGCTCTCCCAGGAGCGCGAACCGCCGGGCCTCCGGGAAGCCCGGGATCCCCTCGGGGAAGTGGACCACCCGGTCCTCCTCCACCTCCACCACGCCCCAGTACCGGGTCCGGACCTCCATGCTCACCTCAAAAAGTCCACCAGCGACGGCTGGATGAGGCGCGCGCCTGCGGCCAGAGCCGCCTGGTAGACGTTCTCCTGCACCCGCAGGTTCATCACCACCTCCGCGATGTCCACGTCCTCGCGCACGCTCACGAGCTCGCGCAGCTGCACCTCGAACTCGCCCAGCCGCGCTTGCACCGTCTCCGCCCGGCTGGCGCGCGCCCCGAGCTCCGCCTGGGCCGTCAGCAGCTCTTCCAGAGCAGCGTCCAGCTGCGGGAGGGTAGCCCGCACCCCGTCGTGGTCGGCCGACTCCAGAGCCGCCTCCAGCGTCTGCGCCGCGGAGATCGCCCCGGAGAACGCCGAGTCGCCGGGCACCGTGGCCTCCAGCACGATGCCCCGGTCCACCTCGCGGCTCACGCGGCCCGCGTTGCCCAGGTACGTCCCGTCCGCTGCGAACGGCTCCGCGGTGGTCCGGGTCCCTCCGAAGACGTACTTGCCCGCCACCTGAGTGTTGCCGAGGGCCACCAGTTCCCCGCCCAGCGCTTCCACCTCCGTGGCCAGGGCCTGCATGTCGGAGGATGAAAGCGTCCCGTTGGCTCCCTGGACTGCCAGCTCCCGGAGCCGCTGCAGCACCTGCACCGCGTCCTGCAGGGCCCGTTGGCCCGCGTCCAGGAGGGTTCTGGTGTCCTGCAGGTTCCGGGCGTACTGCTGGACGGCGTTCACCGCGTCCCGCATCACCAGCACGGGCGGGAGGTTCGGCGGGTCGTCGGACGGCCGGTGCATGCGCCTGCCCGTGGCCAGCTGCTCCTGCAGCCGACTCAGGCGCTCCAGCCCGGCGTTGAGGTTCCGGAGGAAGTTCAGCGTGAGGCTGCCCAGGGTGACCCGCATCAGCGTCCCACCATGTCCAGAAGGGTTCGGAGCATGTCGTCCACCGTCCGGACCGTCCGGGCTGCGGCTTCGTAGGCGTGCTGGAACCGGATCATGTCGGTCATCTCCTCGTCCAGGGAAACGCCGCTGGTGGCCTCCCGCCGCAGGCGGACCTGGTCCCGCAGCAAGTCCTGGTAAGCCACCTGCCGGCTGGCCTCCTGGGCCCGGACGCCCAGCTCCGCCACCAGGGACCGGTACGCACCGTCCACCTGCTCAGCGCCCCTCAGCTGCGCGATCCGCAGCGCCACTTCTCCGTTTCCGGGTTCCCCGTCTCCGGTCCAGCTGCCGGCCGCCGCGATCCTCCGGGGGTCGCCGAGGATCGCGCCCGCCACGCGGACGGTGCGCGCGTCGGTCCCCTCGAAGAAGGGCCCTCCCGGGTTTCCGTCGAGGTCGTAGCCGTCGTGGTGCAGGTCGTTCACGAGCTGCACGAGGTTGCGGGCCAGCGTGTCCAGGCGTTCCTGAAGGGCCTGCACATCCGCATCCCTGGCCCGCAGCACCGCGGCCAGGGCCCCGCGCCGGACCGCCAGAGCCTTCCCGTCCGGCCACTTGAACTCGTGTACCCCACCGGGCGTGGGAGTCTCGATCTGGACGGCCGTGGTCCGGCCTCCGGGCCCCACCAGCTCCCGGCCCTGCAGGTACACCAGCAGCTCCCCGGAATCCGTCTGCGTGTACGTGACGTCCGCCAGCTCCTCCAGCTCGGCCAGGAGCTGCTCCCGGTGGTCCCGCAGGTCCAGGGCCCGCTGGCCGGAAACCTCCAGGCGGGCGATCTGGGTGTTCACGTTGGCGAGCTCGTGGGCGATCTGGTTGACGCGGTGGACGTGGCCCGTGGCCACCGCGTCCAGGTGCTGCCGCACCTGGTCGAGCCGGCCGGCGGCCTGGCGGAGGGCGTCCGTGAGCACCTGCGCCTGCTGGACCAGGGAGGCGCGGGCGGCCAGGGACTCCGGGTTCAGACTGACCTCCTGCCAGGCGTTCCAGAACCGTGCCAAAAGCTCCCCGAGCCCCACGTCGGAGGGCTCGGGGAACACCGCCTCCACCTGCGACCAGAAGTCCGCGCGGGCCCTCCACTCCGCGGAGCTCTGGCGGGCCTGGCGGAGCTGGCGGTCCAGGAACTCGTCGCGGGCCTGACGGAGTGAGGCCACCCGAACTCCCCCGCCCACCAGCAGCGGGGCTCCGAACCGCGACAGGCTGCCGGGAGGGGGAAGGGAGGAGAGCACCGCCTCCTGGCGTGTGTAGCCGGGGGTGTTCACGTTGGCGATGTTGTGACCGACGACGTCCATGGACCTCTGGTGGGAGGCCAGGGCCCGGCGCAGCAGCTCGATGGCGGAGAAGGTGGACACGCTCCCTCCTCACGTCCACCGGTCCACTACGAGGCTCGCGGGGCCGTCCGCACTCCGGGTCAAGATCCCCACGAGGTGGCGGACGTACTCCATGTGTGCCCGGACCAGCAGGGCGTTGGCCTTGTTGACGTCGGCCAGCTCCCGGAGGACTCCGGTCAGCTCGTGCCTCTGCGCCTCCAGGCGGCGGCCCACGTCCGGCGGGCTGGCGGCCACCAGCTCCCGCAGGCTCAGCTCCTGCACGGACCTCCCCAGGCGCTCGGCCACCAGCTCCAGCAGCTGCAGCCGTGCCCGTTCCAGGCCGCGGACCTGGCCGACGACCTGTTCCTGCTCGGCCACCAGGCGCTGCAGGCTCTCCACGTCGCCGCGCACCAGGGCCCGCTGCTCTTCCCGGGCCAGGTCCAGCAGCCGGCGGTGGGCCTCCGTCTCTTCCTGCAGCAGCCCCACCACGCTCTCAAACACGTCGGTCATGGCGTGCCCCCGCCGCCCGCAGGATGGCCCGTGCCAGGGCCTCTTCCGTCACGTGGTACCGTCCCTGCAGGATGGCCTCCCGCAGGGCCTCCAGCCGCAGCTGGCGCTCGTCCACATTCCGGTGCGGGTCGGAGCTGGAAAGTTCGACACGGTCCTCCGCGGGCGGCGCGGGCGCACCGCGCGGCGCGGAGGCACCGGAGGGGCGGTCCGGCGGTACGCCCGGAGGCCCCAGGGGGTCGATCCTCACGGCACCCTCCTGCTGGGTCGATGCACGTCCCCGTTATCGGCTCCGGAAGTCCTCACTTGAGTCCTCCTACCACAGGTCGAACCGGCCGGGCACCGGCTCCCTGCGGACCCGCCGCCGCTTCGGCTGAGGCACGGGCTGGGGCCCGGAGCGGAGCGCCTCCTGCAGCTGGCGGACGGCCACCGCCAGCTCCACCCGGCACACCGCGCACAGTACCCCGAGCCGCACCGGCCGTCCGCACCGCCGGCACCGGACGGCCTCTCCGGCCACCACCAGCCTTCCCTCCCGCAGCCACCGGAGCACCCGCTCCACAGGTACCCCCGTCTGCGACGCGACCTCCTCCGCGGTAGCGGACCCGTGCTCCCTGATGAACTCCTGCACCCGCCGCAGCTGGGCGTGCTCCTCGCGCAGGCACTGGGCGCACTGCCCACGGACCAGCACCGTGGCCAGCCGGCCACAGAGGGGGCAGTTGACCACCGCATCCCAGCCCCCGCCGGTGCGACCGGAAAGCCTGCCAGACGAGTCCCGTGCGGGCTGCATGCGCGTCGTTCCCCTCTACCGTGCCCGGCGCTCCAACGCATGTTCGAGGAACCGGGCGAGCCCCAGACCTCCAGCGTGCGCCACCGCCAGGGCCAGCTGTTCGTCCAGCAACTCCCGCCACACGCTCCGGCCGGCGAAGGACTGCCCGGTATCCCAGGCCTCCGTGGCCCGGCGCATGGACTTCAGCATCTGAGCCAGCAGCAGCGCCTCGAACTCCTGACTGACCTTCCGCAGCCGAACGAGCTCCCGGGCATCCTCGGGACGCCCGACGGATTCCCGGAGCGGTACCCGCGGGACGCCCGTCACTGCACCACCAGCTCGCCCTGCAGGGCACCCGCGGCCTTGAGGGCCTGCAGGATCGCCACCAGGTCTCTGGGGCCCACGCCCAGGGCGTTCAGGGCCCGCGCCAGGTCCTGCACCGAGTTGGTCCCGGGGATCGGGACCAGAGCGCCGGGCTCCGGTGTGACGGTGACCTGAGTGCGCGGGACCACCTGGGTCTGGCCCGGCGAAAACGGAGGGGGTTGGGAGACCTGCGGCTCGCTACGGACCTCGATGCGCAGGTTGCCGTGGGCGATGACCACAGGCAAGATCCGGACCGCCCCGCCGATGACCACGGTCCCGGTCCGCTCGTTCACCACCACGCGGGCGGGTGCGTCGGGGCGGAGGGTCACCGCCTCCACGCGGGCCACGAACGCCGCGAGGCCCCCCGGGTAGTCGGGAGGTACAGCGACGTCCACGCGCGCGGCGTCCACCGCGGTGGCCGGGGAGCCGCCCAGCGCACGGTTGACCGCCTCGGCCACGCGGGTGGCGGTGGAGTAGTCCGGTTGCAGCAGCACCAGGCTCACCACCGACGCCTCGCCCGCAGGGGTGGGGACGCCGCGTTCCACAATGGCCCCGCCGGGGATCCGGCCCACGGTCAGGTGGTTGATCTGCGCCTTGCTGCCGCCGGCCTGCTCTCCCGCGCCCCCCACCACCACGGGCCCCTGAGCGACCGCGTACACCTTGCCGTCCGCCGCCTGGAGGGGTGTCTGCAGCAGCACGCCCCCCACGAGGCTGCGGGCGTCGCCCAGGGAGGAGAGGGTCACGTCCAGCCGGTCGCCTTCTCGGGCGAAGGTGCCCAGCTCCGCGGTGGCCATGACCGCGGCCACGTTGCGCACCCGAAGCCGGCTGGCCGGGACCGTGACGCCGAGCCGCGCCAGCATGTTCGCCACGGACTGCACGGTGAAGAACGCGCCGGAACTGTCCCCCGTGCCCGCCAGCCCCACTACCAGCCCGTAGCCGAACAGCTGGTTGGCGCGCACGCCGGAGATCCGCGCGATGTCCTTCACCCGTACCTCGGGCACCTGCGCGCCGCCCGGAAGGGCCACCGCGGCCACCACCACCGCCAGTCCCAGCCACCTCGCCCAGGGCCTCACCACACCACCTCCTCACTCCAACCAGGAGAACAGAAAGCGCAGGAGGGCGCCGAAGCCGTCCAGCACCCACTGCAGGGGGTTGTTACCTGTGAACGGGCGACGCGGCCCCTCCAGCACGATGCGCACGTCCGCCAGCCGGTCAGAGCTCACCGTGTTGTCCGCCTGCACGTCCAGCCGGCGCACCAAGCCGCTCACCCGCAGCCGGTACGGCTCGTCCCGGAGCAGCAGCGTCCGATCCCCCTCCAGCCTCAGGACGCCGTTCGGGAGCACCTCCGCAACCCGCAGGGTGACCCGGGCCTGAACCAGGACGGTGCTGCCCACCGCGCGGCTGGAGCTGGCGTCCTGCCCGGACTCAAACCCTGCGCCCGGGAGCAAACTCAGAAAGCCGCTCCCGCCGCCCAGGTCCAGCTGGACCGACCGCGCCTGACTGGTCCGGCTCTGCGTCTGGGCGGCGACAGCCTCGTTCACCACCACCGTGACCAGGTCGCCCACCTCGGAGGCCTTGTGGTCCGTAAACAGGGAACGGCCGTCCTGCGGCCACAGGGACTGCGCTGCGCCGGGCGAGCCCACCAGGATCGCCACCGCCAGACTTGCCAGCCACCTCCACACGGCCCGGCCTCCGTCAGAAAACCACCGCCACCAGCCCGGGCTGCACCACCCGGGCCAGCACCTCCTTCCGGGTCGCAAGCACCCGGACCCGCACCACGTCGCCCGCGTCGCCGGCTTCCAGCGCCACGCCGCCCGCGCTCACCCGCACCGCGCCCACCGCGGCCACCACCCGCACCGAGGCTCCACGGCGGACCGCGGCGCTGCCCTCTTCCCGCCGCACCACAACCTCCCGCGCCCCCGTGACGGTCACCGCCCCGGGGTCGAACCCGGCTTCCCTCAGGGCCACCCGGACGTCTTCCGAGGTGATCCGTACGACCCCGCCCGGACGGAGGCCCTCCGCCACCACCACCGCCTGCAGGGCTCGCACCGCGCGGTCCGGGCCTGACACCGAAGCCACCTGCCCGAGGGTCACCTCCGCGGCCTCCACCCGCGCCGCGGACCGCAGCCGGACCACCGCGCCGCCCGCGGACGCGGCTGCTGCAACGACCGCCACCAGCACGAGCGCCATGAGGGCTCGCACGGCTACCTCCGCATGTTGTTGGCCTGGGCCATCATCTCGTCCGCGGTGCTCACCACTTTGCTCACCGCTTCGTAGGCCCGCTGGGCCGCGATCATGCGCACCATCTCCTCCACCACCTGCACATTGGAGGACTCCAGGAAACCCTGGGCCAGGGTCCCCATCCCCTCGGAGCCCGGCTGCCCGGTGACCGCCTCGCCCGACGCGGGTGTGGGGACGAACAGGTTGCGGCCGATGGCCTCCAGGCCTGCGGGGTTAGTGAACCGGGCCAGCTCGATGCGGCCCAGCTCAGTCGGCGCGGACTCGCCGGGCAGGACCGCGGACACGATCCCGTTGGCGCTCACGGTGATCTTCGAAGCGCCCGGCGGGATGGTGACGTTGGGCTCCAGGAGGAGTCCGTCGCTGGTCACCAGCCGGCCTTCGGCGTCCAGCTTGAAGGTCCCGTCCCGGGTGTACGCCACGGTCCCGTCCGGCAGCCGCACCTGGAAGAACCCGTCTCCCTCAATCGCCAGGTCCAGGGGGTTCCCCGTGTATTGGAAGTCCCCCTGGCTGAACAGCCGCTGCACGGCCGCCACACGGGTCCCCAGCCCCACCTGGCCCGAGGTGGGTACTACGCCCGCGTTGTCCGAGGGCGCGCCCGCGGCGCGGAACCCCAGGGACATCAGGTCCTGGAACTCCGCCCGGGCCTTCTTGAACCCGGTGGTGTTCACGTTGGCCAGGTTGTGTGCGATGACGTCGATCTCCGTCTGCTTGGCCACCATCCCGGTGGCTGCGGTCCAAAGAGCCCGAATCACCTGTGCACCTCCCTACGCGCGCGCCACATCCGCGAGGCGCGCCGCGGTCTCGTCCGCCACCTGCACGCAGCGCGCCGCGGCCTCGTACGCCCGCAGGCCCGCGACGAGCTGCACCAGCTCCTCCACGGGGTTCACCGAGCCGCGCTGCTGGAAGCCCGGCCGCACCCGTGCCCGAACTTCCCTCAGCTCGCTTTCCGGCGCCGCGTAAACGCCTGGCCCGACCACGGAAACCGCCTGTACCGGCACGTCCACCACCCGGAGCCGGCCTGCCACCTGTCCCTTGATTTCGACCGCGCCGTCCGGCCGGACCCGGAACTCCTGCCCGCCTACCCGGATCGGACCCTCAGCGCCCTGCACCCGTACTCCCCGGAGGGTGAGGTAGCCCTGGGCGTCCACCTCCAGCCGGCCGGAACTGGCCAGGCGCCCCCCTTCCAGCAACACGAAGCCGCGGCCGTCCACAGCCAGGTCGCGCGGATCCCCGGTGGGGACCAGAGCTCTCGAGCGCACGTCCACCGCGGCCTGAGCGGGGCCCGGCCCTGAAGCCAGCGAGCCCAGCGGTGCGGCGTTGTCCCGCCGGAACACCGCCTGGGGCTCGCCCGGCCGCACCGCCACCAGCAGCCTGTGGAAACCGTCGGTTTCGGAGTTGGCCAGGTTGTGCGCCACCAGTTCCGCCCGCAGCTGCTCCGCAGACATGGCGGAAGCTGCGGCCCGCAAGGCCCGGAGCATGCTGACCTCCCGCGTTCCGACTTTCCCAGCCGGAGGTACTTGCACAGACGGTGCCGCAGTCCCGCCCGGTCGGGCGGGCGGCCGACCGCCAAAATCGGTCGCCCACCCGATGGCGCCTGGACTTCACACGCAGGTTAGGATGTCAGCGGACCCGTCGGGTCCGAAAAGCCCGGCGCTCACGGAGGGGTGGGCGGCCGGGCATTTTTTCACGCGTGTAAGAAACGTCGGGAAAGTCGGAAAAACCTACCGGGAGGTGAGCGGGATGAAGAGGTGGACGAGCCTGGCCCTGACCGTGCTGGCGGTGGCTGTGGCGGTGGGTGTGGGACTCGCGGGAGCCGCGCCCGCGGTGGTCAAGGTGACCGCCAAGGAGTTCGCCTTCGAGCCCAAGGAGGTCAAGGTGAAAGCCGGTCAGCCCGTGAAGCTGGTTCTGGAAAACAAGGGCGTCATCGAGCACGACATCGTGTTCGACAAGCTCGGCGTGAAGACCGCCACGATCCAGCCCGGCAAGACCGCGGAGCTGACCTTCACGCCCAAGGCCAAGGGGCGGTACGGGATCTACTGCAGCGTGCCCGGGCACAAGGAGGCAGGTATGACCGGGACCCTGGTGGTGGAGTGAAAGGGGTGAGGTCCATGCGGCGGCTGGCGCTTCTGGCTCTGGTGGGGGTGGTGGCGGCCGGGGTTCTGTTCGTGGGGCCTCCGGCCGCCGCGCAGACCAAGAAGTTCGAGCTGGTGGCCACCCGCAAGACCCTCGTCGTGGACGAGGGGGTGGTGTGGCGCGCGTTCACGTTTAACGGCCGGGTACCGGGGCCGCTCCTGGTGGTGGAGGAGGGCGACGAGGTGGAGATCACGGTACGGAACGTGGACACCATCACGCACGGGCTCTCCATCCACGCCGCCAACACGCAGACGTCGCTGGTGGTGGGCAACATCCCCGCGGGGCAGAGCCGCACCCTGCGTTTCCGCGCCGACTTCCCGGGTGTGTACATGTACCACTGCGCGCCGGGAGGCCACGGGATCCTGGCTCACACCATGGGCGGGATGTTCGGCATGGTGGTGGTGGAGCCCAAGCGTACCAAGTACCGGTTGGAGGAGGAGCTGGGCCGGGCTCCGGACCTGCGGGTCTACGTGGTGCAGCACGAGGTCTACGCGAGCGGTAAGGACTTCTCGGACGGCCGGGCCCTGTACGTGATGTTCAACGGGTACAACTTCCGGTACGTGAACCAGCTCATCCCCGCGCGTCCCGGGGACTACGTGCGCTTCTACTACTTGAACGTGGGGCCGAACCTCGTGGGCAGCTTCCACGCGGTGGGGGCGGTCTGGGAGTACGCGTACGCGGGCGGCAATCCCAGTAACGTCACCCGCGGCCTGCAGACCACCATCGCAGCACCCACGGACTCCTGGGTCATCGAGTGGCGCGTTCCCGCGGAGGGGCCGTTCCTGCTGGTCACCCACGCGTTCGGCACCCAGGCCATGAAGGGCGCGGTGGGCGTGCTCAGTGCCAACAAGGACGCGCCCA
>Ga0105160_1000304_pt1 | contig 24298 bp, 27 predicted proteins | sample GXS110809BmetaG_FD_89591 | JGI IMG/M metagenome (GOLD analysis project Ga0105160, IMG submission 89591) | Hot spring microbial communities from Gongxiaoshe hot spring, China to study Microbial Dark Matter (Phase II) - GXS 110809B | ecosystem: Environmental > Aquatic > Thermal springs > Hot...
ATGACATGCAGGGGGTGGGATTTGAACCCACGAACCCACAACGGGACAGACCCCTCAAGCCTGCGCCTTTGACCAGACTTGGCTACCCCTGCTCCAGTTAAATAATTATAGGTGAACAATTTAAATATATTTAAAGATCTATTTTGAGTATGGGCTACGGTAAATCAAATGGTAAAGTTATCCTATTTGGTGAACACTTTGTAGTATATGGATTACCAGCAATAGTCATCCCAATTGATAGATATGTGGAGATACATCTGAAGAAAGGAGACCAATCTAGGAATCCTGATTATATAAATTCAATGTTAGATATACTAAAGAGGGAATTGGATATTAAGGAATCTTTTCAAATAATAGAGATTAGATCGAATTTGCCCGTATCTGCTGGATTAGGTTCTTCTGCAGCACTAAGTGTAGCTCTGACAAAGGCGGTAGCAGATGAATTGTCTCTGAATCTAAGTAATGAAAAGATATTTGAACTATCATGGAATTTAGAGAATCTATTTCATAAAAACAGTTCTGGAGTAGATGTATACGTTTCCCTCTATAACAGACCTGTTTTATATAGGAAATCCCATCAGAGAACTATTATAGATAAAATATCTTTGAATATAGATGCAAAATTGGGTATAAAAATTTTAAGGAGAAATCAGAGTACTGGAGATATAGTAAATGATGTAAGAGAGTATTCAATCAAATATCCAGCTATATTTGAGAATCTAAAAGCTGCCTACAGAGAATTATTTAATGAAGCAATAATTGCCCTATCTTCAGGTGATATTATGAAACTAGCTGAACTCATGAACATAAATCAATCCTTACTAAGAGCTATAGGAGTATCAAATGAAGAAGTAGATAGAACAATATCAGATATGATGTCTAAAGGAGTTCTTGGAGCTAAGATAAGTGGGGCAGGTAGAGGAGGTGCTGTAATAGGATTATATGAGAGTTCTGATTATGAATTTGATATTCATATCGAGTTAAGATCTGTAAAATAGAACGAATCCAAAGGTAATTTAGGATATTTGCCATCAACCACTATATCTCTATATTCATAGAATCTAAAATTTCCCCGTATATATACCGCTATAATAACCTTGAATCCTTCCTGATAGAACTGGGACATAGACCTGTACTGTTCCTCTCTAAAATAGATAGCATCTTTCTTGGTTGTTTTAACTTCTATAACTACAGCTCTACCACCTTTCATAGCAATCAGATCAGGAGTATCATATCCAGATCCCGCTGCTCTTATCACTAGAAATCCATTCTGTTTAAGAATATCTCTTAACTTTCTCTCAACCCTTATCCCCCGATAGATGTTTTTCATAGGTATTAACCCGTTTATAGATTTCAAAAAACAGATATGAGAGCAATGATTGGGCTATTCTGAACAGAGCTAGATACAGGAATAGATTTGTTGCAAATAGGAGAGACAAGAGAAAAAGTATAATTGCTTCTATAAATCCACTCTTAGAATTCTCTGCTTGTAGATCTAAATATCTCTGAATATTAAATAGCTGGAATATGAGAAGTATATTGTAAATCGATAGAGCTAATATGAATATAATTAGTCTATCTGAACTAGAACTAAAGAGTAATACTAGGAATAGCAATGTATATGAAGTATTATTTAGTGTGGTTACCATCATCTCTAATCAGTATTGTTAATCTATATTTCCGCTTCCCTTGGATCTGTGTATGAAGTTTTCTAGATAATTTATATTCTAACCCCAATTCTCTAACCGTCTCTAATGCTTTCTTTGATGAGAAAAATCTTATATCTATACCTTCACGAACAGATTTTACTGAGTATGGGTTTTCAGATTTATCAAACTTACTGGTTATTACCTTGAGCAATCTCTTAGCACCAGCTCCTCTCAGCTGAATCTCCCCTTCGTAATAACCTCCAGCTATTCTAGAACATACTGGACATAAAATCTCTTCGTAATCTATTTCTAGAGGGAATTCAAAATCAATATTATTTCTAGTAACAATAGCCATATTCTCTTGAATATCTACTCTTGCATCATCAAAGTGTCTTATCAGCTTTTGCTCTATATAATTCTCTAGGGATTTTAAATCAGATTTCCAGTCTAATCCTATCTTGATCTTACCACAGCTAGGGCATATTTTAAAAGTATATTTGAAAAGTTCTCTATCTATCTGATCCTTATAGCAATCTCTACAATATACATCTATTTCAGCTCTCTTTCCACATCTTATACAGAACATTCTAATCGGTTACACCTGCGGAGGTAATTCTGAACACTACTTCTCGCTCTGGTAAGTTAGGAGAATCTACTAATCGTGCGATTCTTTTCTCATCTTTACCCTTTCTTACATAAACTCTGTATGTAGCTGCATGAGCGAGTACGTTCCCACCAATAGGAATTGTTGAATCTCCGAACATCATACCTGGATTTTCCATAACCTGATTAGTGAAGTACACCGCCAAGTTGTATTTTTCTGCATATCTTTGCAGATTGTGAATGTGTCTATTCAATTTTTGCTGTCTATCACTCAAACTACCTCTACCTATAAAATCCGCTCTGAAATGTGAAGTTAGAGAATCGACCACTATCAGTTTTATATTCTCATCCTTAAGCATATACTCCAATTTCTCCACCGCTAGAATCTGTTCTTCACTATTTTGAGGTTTTATAACAAATATATTCTTTAACACCTCATCAGGATCCAATCCTTTACTCTTTGCCATTTCTGCAATCCTATCAGGTCTAAATGTAGATTCTGTATCTATGAAAACAACTTTTCCTTCTAATCCCCCCTTATCCTTAGGTAATTGTACGTTTACAGATAGTTGAAAACCTACTTGACTTTTACCGCTTGAGAATTTTCCATAGAATTCAACTATAGATTGCGTCTCCACACCTCCTCCCAAGAGTTCATTTAATTTCTGGGAGCCTGTAGTTATCTTCCCTATATTTTGTCTGGTTTTGTACAATTCATACCCAGATACCACATCTATCTTGATTTCTTCTTTAGCCTGCTCTACAATACTTTTGCAGAGTTCTATAGGTAATCCTGTATTCTCTGCAATCTCATACGGAGAACTAGTAGCTATGATTTCTACATTCTCATATCCAGCCTCTCTTAACTTCTGAGCTGTAGCTGGCCCAACCCCTTTCAGATCCTCTAATTCTTTCATTGTATATCACCTAATCGTTCTTAAACACAAACAGTTTTAACTTACCTATCTTCATTATGTAAAAACTACCACCCTCTTTCTTTTGATGTAGCCACATAGCACCAACTTCTGCAAACTTTGATTTTCCATCCTTATCGACTATCAGTTGCAATATTCTATAGTCGGGCCTACCACGCTTTGGCTCTAATTTCTCCAGATTCTTATCTATAGATACACTCTCTTCTGGTTCGATCTCTTGTATAATGATTTCATCTTTTTCCTGATCGTCATCCATACCTATCACCTATACATTAGTGTATACACTAATATATATAGCCCAAAACCTTTTTAAAACATAACCAATCCAAACATTACTTTAGAATATAGTTACTATCTGAAATGTTAGAGAAAAATAAATAAGAATAGAAAATTTAATTAGAATGTTATGCCTTCTTCCTTCCTCTGTTAGCCTTGGTTCTCTCTACAAATCCACTCTTACCCACATAGTAGAGGTATCCCTTTTCTCTCTTTATAACCTCTTTTGTTACTGGTTCTGGCTTTGTGTCTTTTACCTTGCCTCTCATATACTTCATAGGTACTCTGTATACTCTCCCATCCTTACCTAGATAATACAGATATCCTTTCTCTTTCTTTACCTGTTCTGTACCTACCTTCTCTCCCATTCTCTCACCAATTAATATATACACAAATTCTGTTTTTAAATCTTTCTATTTGGAGCCCCTGTGTATACCATTATTACCTCATTAACTAGTTTACCATAATGAAATCTCTCCTTTTTTAGCTCAATCAGCTTTTTGAATCCTAATCTTCTATATAGTTTTATTGCATCTCTATTCTCAGCACTCACATATAAGTATAGATTTAAATACCCTAACTTTCTTGCCTCTTTTATAGCGATTTGAAACATTTCCTTGGCTAATCCCTTACCTCTATACTCAGGTCTAACGCTAACACTAAATTCACATCTATGCTGGAATGGGAAGTGATCAGGTATGAGCTCTAGAACTCCAGCTATTCTATCTCTTTTCATATCCATAGCAATTAATATAAATGCTCTTCCCTCTTTCAATCTCTGCAATTTAGAGTACATCCACTCTAGTTCATCCTTAGAATCTACTCTCTTTTGCACAGTTATGTAAGCCTGTTCATCTACAAATTCATTAATATACTCCGCCCAATCCTGTGGGGAGAACTTAGTTAGAACAGATCCATCTTGATCTAAATAGATAGCTATACTATCGATAATTCTCTCAGGTTCTATACTCTCCTGTTCAAGAAGTTTAGAAATTTTTACTCCAGACATAATCACACCCAAAATATGATCTAGTTATATATAAGTAACAAAGGGTTTAAAAATCGATATCTTTTAAGTATCTCCTTCTACCATTCACCTCCCAGTATCTATCCACCATACTTCGTAAATCTGTATAATTCGATCTTAGCCTACTATCAGCTAGCTTGAATCTAACAAATAGGGGGTATTTCAACAATCCAGATATTATGGCTTCTCCAGGTAATAAATTTGGGATAGACGAGATATCATCTTCTGTTAATTGTTCGCTAACCGATTTGACATACTCTAAATCATATGGATTAACTATTCTCAAAAATATCTGTACATTCAGCTGAGCCATAATGGTCTGATTCAAATAATAAGGTCTTTGAGATATTATCCCCAAACACAATCCAAATTTTCTCCCCTCTCTAGCTATCCTAGTTAAGATAAGTTGGCTCAATCTACTCTCTGTGTTTGTTTCATTTGAAGCTAGTAAATGAGCTTCCTCAACAATAACCAGTACAGGAGGGATCTCGCCTCTCTTTCTGCGTTCAAATAGCTCTTTCAATAACACATAGGCTTTGGTTGATAGTATCCTATCATTAGTTGAATCTGAAAAATCTATTATCAGAGACTTACCATATTTTAACATCCCTATTTTTTCCTCTAAACCAATCTCTCCAAATATATCCATATTTCTGATATGCAGAATTTTCCTTATCAGAGCATTCACAGATCTTTTTTCATCATCCTTAGATCTGAGAATACTCAGCAGATTATCTATGGATGGAGAATCTAATCTAGAGATAGCACTATCTAGGATATACAATTGTGTCTCGGATAGATCTTCTATAAGAGATGATACCACATCTGTGTTTATATATTCTCCACTTAACTTTATATCCCCAGATTTGATAGATACAAACCTATCAGGATATATCTGACTAAAGTTATAGTATTCGTTGTGTATATCAAAAACCACAACTGGCAAATCTATCCCTCTCTGTGTGAATTCCTGTAATAGTATAGATATCATATTACTCTTACCAGCTCCACTCATAGCCAACACTCCAAAATGTTTCTCAACCAATCTATACGGATCAAAATAGAATTCCTGCTCATAAGGCAAAACATATCCTATGGAGATAGATTGATCACTCTCTTCCAATCCAAATAATCTTTTGAGTTCATTCCAATCCACTATTCTAACAGTATCGCCTGGTTTTGGTGGAGAATTCACTCTATTAATTCGATTATCTTTTACATATCCGTAGATTTTCACATGAGCAATACTATAGTTTTCTCTCTCAGGTGCAACATGTTTCAGTATTTCATCATAATATATAAGCACATCTTGATCCATGAGCAAATTGTTCATATTAGCTATATTAATTACTCTTCCAAAAATCCCACTATCAGTAATTACAAATACATTATTATCTAGCTTGGCATCTTTACTGACAAGAAAGGAATATCCTTGGATATCTGATTGTGATATAACAAATCCTACTTCCATTCTTTCTTCACTGCAGCAAACCTCTCGGGCATCTCCCCTTTCTCTAACACGGTACCTATCTGTACCCCGTCAGCACCGGCTCTGTAAATCTCCCTAAGCTGCTCTGGGGATTTTACTCCTCCTGCAATTATTTTCAGTATGTTGGATGTATTTTTAGAAACTTCTGATATTCCTTCTAGTGGTACATGCCTATCTGCATTACTTCCCACATCAGCTAAAAACAGTCTAAACCCAAGTGTCTCCGCCAGAGCTGCAAATCCTCCTAGTAGCTTGGGTTTATTCTGAGGAATTAAATCCACATCACCGACCCAACCAACTGTACCTCCAGGTTCAACGACAACATATGCTGTAGGTATGACTTGTATCTTAAGTTTCTTAACTATAGGTAGAGCTAATAGCTGAACTCTAGTTATCCAATAGGGGTTCCTGGAATTCAAGAGACTCATAAAGTATATTCCATCAGCGTATTTAGTTATAGTTGCCAGATTACCTGGAAATAGAACTACAGGGATATCTACGCTCTCTTTGATCATCTTAACTGTATAATCTAGCAATTCACCCTGTACACCTATAGAACCTCCTACCAGAATCATATCAAATCCAGCCTCATAAGCTCTAATCCCTACCCTTACAGCAGAATCTATGCTATCATAATCCAGTGGATCAATAACCGCAAACAGCATCTTCTCTCCAGAATCTCTCTTCTCATATAAATATTTAACAACATCCATACAGCTCTAAAATACATAAATATTTTTAAATATGTATAAGCATCTAAAAGAGCATGGCTAGAAAAGAAATCAGGGCTCTTGTTGATGGAGGAGCTGCTAAACCAACACCTCCTTTAGGACCTGCATTGAGTGCTGCAAAGCTACCTGTACAGAAGATAATAGATGAGATAAATAAGAAAACTTCCTTCTTCAAAGGTATTAAAGTTCCTGTTATAATATACTATGAAGGTCAAAACTATGAAATAGAAGTAGGAATACCTCCAACTACAGAGTTGATAAAGAAAGAGGCAGGAGTGGAGAAAGGTGCTGGTAAACACGATACTCCTGTAGGTAATATATCTATGCAAAAACTAATAGAATTGGCTAAGAGTAGTATTGATAAATCTAATACAAACAGTGTGAGAAATAGGGTAAAAGAACTGGTAGGTACATGTCTGAGCATGGGGATAACTGTTGATGGGAAGAGCCCTAAAGATATTATGAAACAGATCGATCAGATGGAAGATGCTCATTTTAGCTAGTCTAATACTCATATCAACACTATTCTCCATACCTATATCCACTATTAAAACAGATTTTGATATAATCCAGATATCTCAGGCTATAGGTTCTCAGTTCTATATAGTAACTCCTAGTGGGATAATACTCTATGATATTAACAGCAGATCCATACTTCAGGAGTATAGATCTAATTATGGGACGATCGTAGGAAAAGGATATTTAGATATGCCTAGAAGAGCAGTATTGCCAACTACTAATGGTATCGTTGAATACACCGTTGTGAACATGGTTATAAATCAGAGATATATAAATGTTCCCGCTGATCAGATCTATTTCTCTAATAACCACTTCTATACAATAGTGAAAAAAGAGAGGTCAACGAGAGAAATAAACATACTAGATAATCAGCTAAACCTTCTATCCAATCTCAAGATTAGTGGGGAGATTCTAGATGTATATGCTGGATCCAAATATTTTCTAGTACATTCTGATTCTGGAATATACATAATGATAGGAAACACTACTATCCAAATAACAGATCTGAAACCTAGTGCTAAATTATGGTATGGAATTGATAGAATATATATCCCATTTTATCAGCAACTATATGTAATAGATCTATATGGTAATGTATTAGAACAGAGGTATTTCAATACATCTATATATGCCGTGTTTCAGGTTGATAGGGACTACCATGCATATACTATAGATGGAATATATACTAGTTCTAAGATCATAGATATCCAACCACCTCTGATAAACTCTAGATATTATTTAAATGATGAGATGGTTTTAGTGAATAGCGGTAGATCTACGTATTTAATATTGAATGGGATACCTGTGGGTAGCTATGAATTTGAGATATCTAACAATATACTCTATTTACCGAATCAGAGAGTTTTTCTAGTGGCTAATGGTAATCTGATATCAATATATTCAGCTGCGTCATGCTATTTTAACAGGAGATACTATGTAGATTATTGTAGAGATATAAAGATATCTGGGAACTTCTATATATCCCAACCTATAATAATTCTAAAAAATCAGACTTTGCAGGGCAATATTCTGGAAGGAATAAATATTAGATGGGGATCCCTACCTCCTGATACTTATGAGTTGAGATGTATATCAGATTATCAAGGAGATTATTCAATAGGTCAATCTGATAATGTGGAGTTGGTTATATTGGCGCAGGGTCTGAAGAACAATTTCATAACAAAAGCAACTTATAATGATATTCCTATAGAACAGTATTATATCGTTCCGGAAAATAGTTTGATAAGATTTGAAATAAGAGACTATAAGAATCTATCAGCAGCTGCAAATATGGAAATAATAAGATATGATACTGGTGAGGTTGTCCAGAATTTATCAATCAGTGGGGTTAGAGCTGTAGAATTCAATACCAGTGGAGATTATGTGGTTAGATTTGTGGCACAATGTTATAATCCTGCTGAATACTATATAAGAGTTACTAGACAGGGAAGCATCCTAGATCTGATCCTACCTATTCTAGGAGTACTGGTTCTTGGATTGTTAGTATATGTTATAGTAGCAAGAAAGTAATTTTTAAATTCTTTATTCTATTAAATAAAGTATGCTAGAACGAAATGTAGGAGATATAGATAGATCATTAAGATTATTAGCTGGTATTGGGATGATGATACTTGGAATATCAGTTCAAAGTTATCTGTTATTTATTCCCTCATTTCTCCTGATAGTCACCTCTCTAGTAGGGTTCTGCCCTCTGTATCATGTTCTAAGGAAAAATACAAAAACTCAAATAGATCATCCATATCTGATTCCAGATAAACCTGAGCTTCCAGAAATCCCTACACAACAGCAGGCAGAGATGAAAGATGAGAGGGAGTCAGAAGATGAAGAACCTATTATCAGGAGAAGAGTGAAAAAGAATGGCAAGAAAAAGTAAGAATGTACTATTAGTTACACTCTATTCTACAGGGATGATAGGTAGTTTGGCAGGACTTACTCTAATTTACTCTCCGGGGTTTGAACTCATGGAACAGAAATTCAGTAAAAAATTGCCGCCTGTAGCAGTTATACACAAATCCCAACCTCTGTCTCCTATAAGATTATACAGAAATAGATTGGATGGGATGAATTTATATCTACTAATATCTGAAATATCTCTCTCTATGGTAGTTGCACCGATGATATACTCATTAATTCTGAAGATTATAAAAACGCTCAAAATAGATTATGTTATCTTTCTGAGTAGTATCTCTGATGTTGAATATAATTATGTAACTAATATATCTCCAGTTCCGAATACGTTGATACCTATGAAACCAATAAGAGAAGGTGCATTGGGCGGTCCTTTGGCAATGATTCTACCATATATCCATGATAGGATTAATTATATTGCGCTGTTTGCTCCCAACTCAAGTAAGAATAATCCAGATATCCCATCTACAATCTCATTGCTGAACCGATTCAGAGAGCTGTTCAGAGAATTATTCAATCAAGATATTACTATAGATATGAACATATTAGAGAGCTACCAGAAGAATCAGATGGAGCTTCCGAAAATCGATCAGAAAGATAACAGGGATATCTATAGATGATAGACATTCCACAGATTTTGAGAACCAAAACATTAGATGAGATAATAAAAATATCTGAGACGGTAACTGATAAGAATACAAAATACCTATTACTAGGCTCAGCTTTCCTAAAGTACAAGCGATATCAGTATGCCTATGAATTCTTGAAACATGTTAAAGATCAGTATCCTAGACTGTTCTCCTATTCAGCATTCTACTTGGGAAAATATAAAGAAGTAATAGATAATCTAAAACCTAACACAGACGTATTTGATCTCATAGTGCTTACTATATCATATATTAATGTAGATGATATGAATAATGCCAAGGAGATGTTGAACAGAGCTCTAAAGCTGGATCGGAAGAGAACTCTAGAACTGCTCAAAGAATACGTGGCAAATTCTCCTCAAACTGAATACAGTAGAGCCTTACTGATTTTCATAGATAAACTAATGAAAAGAATCTAATCTGTAGCGATTATATAGTATATCAACAAATCTATCATACAATCTAGATACTATCAATGTATCACAGTTGATCTCTCTATTTAGAATTGAGGAAATACAAGGGGAGGTTCTTCCCTTATCTCCATGAAAGAATTCTTTGATATACGCTCCCGCCTCTGCATAGATATAGCTAAAGTTCCTAAATGCTCTGATCCTATATATCTTCCTGTATCGAGTCTTTAGAGCCCTGCGATGTTCTACTCTGCTAGGAGTATATTGTGAAATTCGAAGAACAGGAGAGCTAGATAGAGTGCTTATCTCCTCATCACTTAACTCCTTATGATAACATATATAGGACTTATCAAAGTGTGAATCAGAAACCAATGTTCGCATTATTCTCCTAACCCTACCATAGATAACAGCAACAATTCCCTGTGATTGTATGATTCCTGGTGAGACATCGTATCGGACAGGTTCATGAATCTCCATTACAAAAGGTCTACCAGCTATATTAAATGCATCAATATCCTCTCTTCCTGACGCATGCATAAAGTATTTATTTCCTCCATAGATCTTGATCAATTCTCTACCTATAATACCTTCTATAGAAGGAATTCCTTTACCTGGCCATCTCTTCTGAGATATATTATTACGTAATTTCCAATATCTCCCAAATATAAATAATTCTGCTTTCCTTATCTTTATTCCATCTGGAGAAACATCTATGTATACATCTGGATCTGTATTGTCGATCTGTAGAGTATATTTGGATTTGAGTTCCTCCTTTATAGCCGCAGATAATGTTGACCTGGGTTGTAGTAAGTATTTACTATCATCAAACCCAATAACTCTAATGGAGACTCTCTGTGAAGGTAGATCTCTGAGTTCTAATCTATCCCATATTCCATGGCATATCTCACAGTTCTCCCCTATATCTACCAGTCCATTCAGATTATATATTGATGCACACTTATCACATAGCATATGTTTAAATATAACTAAATCTTATTAATACAGATGCCTGAACTCCAGATAGAGAAAAAAGTGGAATTTCAAAGTAATAAAGTGTTGGCAACTGAGGATATAACAAAAAGAGTTAATATGTTCAATGATAGAATCAAAGATGACGAGAGTTATATGAGAGAAGATCAATATAAAATCATAAGTGAAATTAATGAATTTAGAATAGGTATAAGTAATCAATTGGAATCAACTCTGAGTAAGATTAGGAGATCTGATATAATAGATATGTTTCAGAGATTCACCATAACTATTGAACAGGATGTAATAGAAGAGCTAAATGATAGACTGAATGATATGCTCAGATTAGCTACCAAGCTCACAGAGATAGCAGCCTTAGGAGCTATTGCAGCCTATCTGGAATTAAAAACTAGATCAGATGAGCTAGAGTTGAGTAAAGATGCTGATGAGAAAATCCAGAATAGTAAGGTCAAGCTAGCCATTAGAATGAAATCAGAAGATAGGGATATTTTAAGAAAATACTTATGGTTTGTAAGAAGGAAGTGGAATATGTTTAAGGATGATTATGGAACAGACAACCCTGAGATTCTGAAATCGATTCTGAATAGCAGAGGGATATTAGAAGAGGGAGAGAGAATGTTTCTGGAATTGAAAATTTTCAAAGCTATTGGTAAAAATGATGAATACAGAGCTAGAGAATATCTGAAAAGATATGCCGAAATTACTAATCTTAGAGTGATAAATGTGATGTTAGCTAAAGGTATGAAAAGTTCAGAGATTGTAAGGATGTTTAGAGGAATATTTAGAATATTAAGAGTAAAGTGATATATTTAAAAATGTTTCGTTAATATATATAAAATAGCTCTAGCCGGTTGGCTAGTGTGAGGGATATGGGTGATATAGAGTTTGCTGCAATCCGCCTAGTGGATGGCTCGACTTCCAACACATCTCCCCGTGGCAAGCTGCGATAAGCCCAGGGTACCTGCATGCGAGGGTTGATCCTGGGATTGGGAGAAGTGCCTAGTCTTCGGACTAGGCCAGTTGACGCCGGGAATTGAAGCATCTTAGTACCGGCAGGAAGAGAAATCAAACGAGATGCGGGTAGTAAGGGCGACTGAACCCCGCACAGACCGTCCCGAATCCCCTACAGTAATGTAGGTGGAGAGGTGGGGGGGAGCACCCTACTCTTGACTCGAAGTTGGCTGGAATGCTACACCAAAGAGGGTGAGAGTCCCGTAGAGGTAGAGAGTAGGGGCGAACCAGAGGAGTAGCCTCCCATGATTGGGGGGTGAAGATGGGGGAACTATCCTCCAAGTCTAAACATAGTTGGAAGATCGATAGCGAATTAGTACCGCGAGGGAACGCTGAAAAGACCTCCGGGCAGGAGAGTGAAAAGATCCTGAAACTAGGCGGAGACAGGCAGTCAGGGCAGGAAAGGGTACTTGGGTGAAGCTGAGAGAGGCGACTCTCAAAGCCAACCCAAGGTCACTGTCCTGACATTCTTCTCGAAGCAAGAGCCAGGGAGTTCTGGGTAGTGGTGAGGCGAAAGCCTGAGCGAAAGCGAATGCCCGCAGTGATAAACGAGGGGCAGCCTCTTAACGGGGGTAAATCACTATCCAGAGACCCGAAGCCCGTTGCGAACTAAGGGCGCCCAGGGTGAAGCCTATCTTACAGGTAGGTGAAGGCCCGCAACTAGTGCTGGTATATTCCGCTTAGGTGAGGTGCCCTTAGGGGTGATAGGCCAGTCGAGCCGGGCGATAGCGGGTTCCCTCCCAAATGTGTCTCAGCACAGCGTCACCGGAGAGAGCCTGAACGGTAGAGCACTGATTGAGGAAGCGGGGGAGAAATCCCTCGCCCCTCTATCAAACTCCGAATGTTCAGGCCTCGTAGATGGTGGCAGTGGGGCTCCTCGGGGTAAGCTTGAGGGCCTATTGCGGAACGACGCGACGTAGGGTTAAGGACCCTAAATGTGGGCTAAAAGTGAATCCAAAAGAGGGATTCTTTCATAGACAGCTGGGACGTAGGCTTAGAAGCAGCCATCGTCTAAGCAACGCGTAAAAGCGGACCAGCCGAGAAAGGATCTCTCAAAAATGGACGGGGCTAAGCCCACTTCCGATACCCTACCGGTGTTCCTATGGAACACATCGAGTAGGAGGGTGTCCGGAGTGCTGAGAAGTAGGGCCGTGAGGTCCTATGGAGCGCTCTGGAATAAATATCCTGGCGACAGTAGCAGCAAACTCAGGTGAGAATCCTGAGGGGCTGATAGGGCAAGGTTTCCTTGGCAACGTTCATCAGCCAAGGGTTAGGCGGTCCTAAGGCGTATCCTAATGGGAATACGCTGAGTAGGGTAACGGGTTAATATTCCCGTCCTAGGTGGGTAGGTTTTAGCCTTCTCACTGACGCCTCGGGATAGGAGGAGCCAGACCGGTCCAAGCACTGAAATCCCTGGAGTCTCGTAATGAGGAGAAAGGGATGAAAGTGTGATGGGGGAACTCCTTCGACTCCTAGGGCCCATGAAAAGGTGAGAAGGAACGATCCCACCTAACCGTACCGAGAACTGGTACAGGTGCCCTAGCTGAAAAGGCTCAGCCCTGCAGGGAGAACCCAGGTAAAGGAACTCGGCAAGTTAGCCCCGTAACTTCGGGAGAAGGGGTGCCTGGAATTGAGTAAATTCCAGGTCGCAGTGACAAGGGGGGAGCGACTGTTTACCAAAAACACAGGTCACTGCTAGGCCTAAAGGCTGTGTACAGTGGCCGACGCCTGCTCACTGCCAGTACCCGAAAGCTCCTTACAAGGAGAATAAGGGCTGGTAAAGAGCGGGGGTAACTCTGACCCTCTTAAGGTAGCGTAATACCTCGTCGCTTAATTGGCGACTTGCATGAATGGCGTCACGACTCCCCCACTGTCTCTACCTGGGACCCTGTGAACTCACTTCCCGGTGAAGATGCCGGGGACTCCCAGTGGGAAACGAAGACTCCATGGAGCTTTACCGCAGCCAGATGTTTTGTCGTCGGCCTGGCTACAGAGCGTAAGTGGGAGCCGTCGAAGCTGCCTCTCCGGGGGCAGTGGAGGCAACGATGTAACACCACTTAGCTGGGCTGACGATGATTACCTTCGGGGACAGCATCTGGTGGGCGGTTTGGCTGGGGCGGTACACCCACGAAAAGGTAACATGGGTGCCCAAAGGTCTGCTCAGACGGGTCAGAAATCCGTCGTAGAGGGATAAAGACAAATGCAGGCCTGACTTCTTCCCTAACAGCGTGGGAAGAAGAGGGGAAACCCGGGCTTAGCGAACAGTAATATCCTTGTAGTGGGGGATTACTCTGTCAGACAAGCTACCCTGGAGGTAACAGGCTCGTCGCGGGCGAGAGTACATATCGACCCCGCGGCTTGGTACATCGCTGTCGGCTTGGGTCATCCTGGCTGTGTAGGAGCAGCCAAGGGTCGGGTTGTTCATCCGTTAAAGACCCACATGAGCTGGGTTCAGTACGTCGCGAGACAGTACGGTAGTATCTACTGGGAGTGTTGGCCTTTGAGGGGAAAGGACCACTAGTACGAGAGGAACATGGTCCTGGGGCCTCTGGTGTACCGGTTGTGAAATGCATTGCCGGGTAGCTACGCCCTAGAGGATAAGACCTGAAAGCATCTAAGGTCGAAGCCTCTCCCAAAACTAGAGGCCAAAGCCCGCCCATAGCAGATGGGTTTGATGGGGGGAAGGTGTAAGCTCCAAGGCTCTGCCGAGGAGTTCAGCCGATCCCTTCCAAAGGGCTAAACCTCTATATCACCCATATCTCTCACAACCCAATCGGCTCGAGTATATTTTCACGTTTAGAACAAAAACTTTACAAGATGTTTTTAAAAATAGCTACTCTATAGAACTCATGGCGCTATTCACTAGAGATGATCGAGTGTTAGTAATAAACAACAAACCAGACTATATCCAGAGAATTCTAGACTATGATTATATCATAGGCAGAGCACCTTCTGTTGTGGGGATAGTACATAATGATAATGGAATGGAGAAGCTATTCTATGGTTCTAGAGAAATATTAATTCCTGTTTACAGTGATTTGAATTTAGCTCTAGATACTCTAAATCCAACAGTAGTTGTAAATCTAGCTTCATACAGATCTGCTAGAGCCCCATCTGAACTAGTACTAAAGCATTCAAGTGTTAGGGTGCTGGTGATAGTAGCCGAAGGCATACCAGAAAGAGATATGAAAGAGCTCATAAGAATTGCTAAAGATAATCAGAAGATCATCATAGGTCCTGCTACTTTTGGAGCAATTACAGTAGGAGCTCTGAGAGCAGGGGTTGTTGGAGGGGATTACAGTAATATCCTAAAGAGCAGATTATACTCTCCTGGTTCTGTTGGTGTTATTACTAGAAGTGGGGGATTGTTGAATGAGATGTTTAGAATAATTGCTAGAAACAGTAATGGAGTGAGAGAAGGAGTTGCTATAGGAGGAGATGTATTCCCTGGCTCTACTATGTTAGAACATATTCTTAGAATGGAACAGGATCCAGATATAAAACTGATAGTAGCTGTTAGTGAAATAGGGGGCAAGGAAGAGTATGAGATAGCTAAAATGGTTCAAGAGGGAAAGATTAGAAAACCTCTGATAATGTGGGTGGTTGGAATATCTGCAGAACTATTCCCTTGGAAAGTTCAATTTGGACATGCTGCAGCAAAAGCTAATACCAATATGGAAGGAGCTAGGGAGAAAATGAGAGTTTTAAGAGATGCGGGGGTTATTGTACCTGAAAGATTTGGAGATTTGGAGAATATAATAAGAGACATATCCGCTAAATTAGGGTTATCTTCTCATGAATCCAAATACAACCCTCTGCCTATGGATTTCAAGAGAGCTGTGAATGAAAACATAGTTAGAAGACCTACCTCAATAGTATCTAGCATATCTAAGGAGATTGATGGGGAAATTGCTTATAATGGTATAAAAGTATCTGATCTCATGGATGGGGATATTACAGATGTAATAGGTTTGTTGTGGTACAAACGTAGATTATCTGATAGATTCAAGAAATTCCTTAATATGAGTATTATACTACTAGCAGATCATGGTCCAAATGTCTCTGGAGCTCATAACGCAATAGTAGCCTCTAGAGCTGGAAAGGACATAGTAAGTTCTCTAGCTTCAGGAATCCTAACGATAGGACCTAGATTTGGGGGGGCTATAGATGATGCCATGAGGTATTTTTACGATGCAGTAAATAGAGGCATAACTCCTGTACAGTTTGTAGAGGAAATGAGAAAGAAAGGTATAAACATACCTGGAATAGGACACAGAGTCAAGTCGAAATACAACCCTGATAGGAGAGTGGAGATATTGAAAAGATTTGCTCAGGATAATTTGAAAATACGTAAGTATTTGAATTTTGCCATGGAGGTGGAGAGAGAGACTTTGAAAAAATCTGAGAGATTGATATTGAACGTAGATGGGGCTATAGCTGCTATTCTTCTGGATCTAATGGAAGAGGATGGTTTTAATGATATTAAAGATATAGTTCAAATTGGATATGGTAATGCTATATTTATATTGGCCAGATCTATAGGTATTATAGGACATATTATCGATCAGAAACGATTGAAACAACCGTTATATAGACATCCAGATGATGATGTATATTTAATCTAATCTCCTAGCTTTTCCCTCACTCACCATCCATTCAGCCTCCTCAGGTTCAATCTCAATAACCTCACCAACTTTGTAAGGACCTCTCTTATTACCAGAGATATCAAAATACTCCTGAATATCCTGTGTAATTTCCACCTTAACAGTCCTTTTCACATCTAAGAATTTGCTCCGATACTCAGATATTAATTCCTTCATGGACTGGTAGAATCGATATTCTTCTTCCGTAAGATATTCTTTGAACAGTTCTCTATCGTTTAATACCATCATACCTATCTTAGCCATCCTAATACGAATCAATTTGGAAAAAGATTCATAGATTATCTGATATTGCCTATCATATACCACATCCATATCTCTGTATTTACTCAGCTCTTGGAGAATGTTCTGAGCTTGCTTATAAATAGTCTCATCTATTTTCTCCAAGCCCCTACTATTTTCCCTATCTATTAACTCATGGAGCTTTATGATTAGATTCTTTATAACATTCTGATCTATCATTTGCTTCGAGATGTATCTATTAATCTTTTCAATTCTTCCTGTAACAATCTCTTTTTATTTTCCAACTCTTTCTGTTCCTCATCTATTTCCTTAACTCTCTGCTCTACATCTAATATATAATTCTCCAATTCACTTATATATTTATCCAAAATCTCTCTCTGAGCTTTAGATTTTATATTCTGGGCATTATTCTGCATTTCTAAGATATTTGCCTTTATAGTCTCTATCCTATTCAAGACCTCTTCCCTCTGTTGTTCCATACTAGCTATTTTCTGCTCATATTCAACACTCATCTTATGATATCCACTATATTTGTGATTGAGTTCATCCAGTTTAGAATTCAATTCATCTAACTTAGATTCAAGTTTAGAATATCTAGTATCCAATTTTGCCAGAGATGCTTCTAATGCTTCTATCTGAGCTTTCAAGCTTTCAGTTCTTGCTTCAAGATCTTTTTTCTGCTCAACTAATTTAGTTTTTTGTTCCTTCAGATCTTCAATATCCTCAAGTACAGATTCTATTTCTCTTAGATCAGATATATAAGCTTTCTTTATCTCCTTGTATAATGACTTTAGTTCTTCCAATCTAGTATTAAAATTACCAATATCGTTCTTATAGTTCTCAACCAAGCTTTTCATATTCTCCAAACTGCTAATTACACTATCTAATTCCTGATCTATCCTGGGTACTGTGGTAGAGACATTATCAGATAGCCCAAGAAGATTTTCTTCTAAATCAATTATGAAATCACTTAGATTGTTTATCACCTGATCACTCTCATTCTTTAGGAATTCTAATCTCTCTCTAATGATTTCTACCCTCTGCCTATCTAGATTCATAATTTCTCTCTTAAGCTGAATAATTCTCTTCAGCACATCAGAACTCTGCTCTCTTCTCACTTCTGCTTTGACCTCACTCTTTCTAGTCTCCTGTTTTGGCATTTCTTGAGGTTTATCCTGTTTACTCTCTTCCCCTTTCTGTTCAGTATCCTCTTCTTTTCGTCTCTTTCTCTTTTTCTCAGGTTCTTCTTGAGTAACCTGTTCTGGCATCTTTACAAATTTTATAAACGTACCTGATAATTTACTCTGAATCTTCACATACCCATTACTCTCCAGTATTAAAATCCACTCCTTAACCTTATCAACATTCTCATTCAAAAGATTTGCTAATTCCACTAACTCTAATGTTCCTCTATCCTTTAGTAAACTCAATAATTGATCAATTTTTGTATTTACATCAGTCATTTTACCTTTACAACCTTCCAAGAACCGGATAATTTTCTGGAGGCTTTTCTCAGAGCTTCATGAGCTAGCTTCATATCATCAGAAGCCAGATACAATGAAAAGATTGCTTCCCCTCTCTTTACAGATGCCCCCCTATCTACAGGCTTACCAAAAGATCTACGCATTCCCTTCTGAATTCTATCAGCTCCTGCACCTGCTAACATCCTATTTTCTCTGAGTATAACATGCGGATATTTTCTTACAATCAGTAAAAATTTCCCAGGTATTTTAGGTTCTAAATATTTGACAATAGTTTGTCTTGCAGCTTCTATTGCATTATCTCTGTGTAAATACGTCTGTTCAGCAACCAGATCGTACTGAACACTATAATTTTCCGCATTTCCTGTACCATTCAATATCTGTCTTAGATCCATGTGGGGAAGAGCTTTAACATAACTCTTAGACATATTCTTCCTACTCCATCTGGTCCAAGCTTGTTTGTAAACTCTATTTCTAACTGTTCTAGCTGGTCTCAATCCCATGATGTTCTATTCTTTAGAAGATTTTAAAAGTTTAATGTTTTTAGCAGGAATATCTATAGGGACTATTGTTGGGAGATCTATAGGGATTACAGTGTATAGATTTTTATCAGAACTGATTGCTGTAACCTTGGCCTTTTCTCCTGCAAAAGGCCCTCTGATTATTTCAACAATATCACCAACATTTATGACTTCTTTCTCCTCATTTAGCAGTTTATTCAAAATTTTATCCAGTTCTTGCTCAGAGATGGTCAACAGTTCTGATCTAGGTTTTACTCCCTTAACTCCAGCTATGGCCTTTTTAATAACATCATCGTTCTTAGCCTCTATTACAAGATATCCCCGAATCTTCGGATCTAAATATATGGAGTACACTCCTTCAATTCTCTCATCTCTAATACGCTTTTCAATAAGTTTTGCAATTATATGTGCATCCCTAACAACAACAGGGATTAGGTATATCATACCAATCTCACCACAAGATCTAATATTATAGATAGTATTGTTATAACTATACCAAAACTCCCAACTATAAAGGTTATGAAAATTATTTGATTGAATAGGGATGTAACTTGCTGTTGCTCAGGTTTCCTAACTTTCCTGTATATTGATATCATACTATCTACTTCACGATGGATAGTATTCTGAATATCTCTAAAGCTAAAATTCATATCTTTTCTATACCCAACACGTCTTTTATGTTCTGATTCTGTTCGTCATAGAAATCATTTGGTAAAGTGACCCCTGCTAATACTACTAACACTCTTATAGATGACTTCTTCATCTCAGGCTCTACTCTAGCTCCATATATTATATGTGCATTTGGACTTATTCTCTTCTTAGTCTCATCAACTATGTAATTAACTTCTTGTAGCATAAGATCCTCTCCTCCTATTATGTTTATCAGAGCTCTATCTGCTGTAGATATATCTATATCCAACAGAGGATTGGATAGAGCAGTTTCTATTGCAAGCTTTGCTCTCTCCTCTTTGCTACCTTCTAATGCAGACTCACCTATAGCTATAGCAGCATAACCACCATTCTTAAGAACAGTAGTTAGATCTGCGAAATCGACGTTTATCAATCCTGCTTTTACGGACATCTCCGCTATGGTTTTAACAGATCTAGCTAACACTTCATCAGCTATCTTGAATGCTTTATCCAGGGGTAAATCTTTTGCAATATCTAATAATCTATCATTCTTTATTATGATCAAGGTATCTACATTCTGCTTCAATTTTTTTATACCAGAAATAGCATTATCCATTCTAACTTTCCCCTCAGATTGGAATGGTAATGTTACTACTCCGACAGTCAGAGCACCCACATCCTGTTTTGCTATTTTAGCTATTACAGGTAGAGCCCCTGTACCAGTACCACCACCCATACCACATGTGAGAAATACAAGATCAGCTCCATTAAGAACTTCTTTGACCTTTGCAGCAGTTTCCTGTGCAGCTTTCTCCCCACACTCAGGATTGCTACCACATCCTCTCCCTTTAGTTAGCTGCTGACCTATAAGGATTTTCCTGTGAGCTTTGATCTTTATTAGATGCTTTGCATCTGTATTTGCGGCCACCAGAGTTACATTAGATGCCGGTCTGAATTCAAATAATCTATTTATTGTGTTCGAACCCCCTCCTCCTGCACCTACCACAAAAATTCTCTCCTGTTCTTGCTCTATGAGCTTCAGAATCTCCTCATCATCCTTTGATATTACTTCCTGATCAAGTATTAATTCCTCTTTTTCATCAGCCATTCTATTCACCTTCTAATAGTTATTGATGGGTTATATTTTAAAAGTTAATGTATCATGATTTCTATGATAGAACAGTAAAAATTTTAAAACACTTTTAGTGATATATAATTATGATTGAATCCATACCATTTCTCGAACAGAATTCTGTGCTAGACAAGTTAAAACTACTTAATCCAACTGTAGAGAGAAAAGTTAGAGAAGAAATAAAAAAGGTCTTGGACGGTCAGGTAGATAGAGTTAGATTGAATTTAGGTTCCGATAGTATTAGAAGATTGAACGAATGGATTCAGCAGAATGATCTTCCACTGGAGGTTATAAGAACAGGATTTAAATATCCGAATGGTACTGAAGATATTATAGTAAGACGAACAGGTAAGGGAAAAATTCCGACTGAATCCAAAGAGAGTACTATAGAATCAATTAATTCTCTAGTTGGATCGCTGAGCACTACACAGAATGTCAGAGAAACTGTAAGATCTGCTCTATTAAAGCTAGTTCTTGGTAGAGATGACAGTGTAACTCTCAATTTAAATGAGAGTAATGCAAGTAAGATCCAAGAATGGGCAAAGAAGAATGGTTATAATACTGCTATTGTTAGGAGATATTCAAATGGAACTGTTGATCTACTGATATCCACAGGAGAGATTCAAACCTCTAAACATGCAGCGTCAAAGAATAAAATTCCAAAATCATCATTTGAACTACCAAGAGTTTTGAGTTCGAACTGGGATAATATATACGCTGGTGGTCTCAGATGGGCTTATACCTATTTATCTCTATACCATTCTGATAACGATTCCTTATTAAAATTCTACAATGGACTCAGTGAAAATGATCAGATCAAGTTCTTAGCCTATCTTTTGGGGAGATTCTATTCAAATTATCCTAAACTTGCAAGCCAATCTCCAGAATTATGGAATGAAAATGTCAGAGAACAATTTAGAAAGTACATCTCTAATCTAGATATGGGCGTAATAATACAGCAGTTCAACACCCATTTAACCAGAGCTAGAAGGCAGGCTAACATGGTTGTAGAGCAGATACAACAAAACTTTAGAGCCAGAGGTGCCAATCTGGAAGCTCTAATAGGAGAAAAAGGCATGAGAGAGCTACAGGAATCATTAGAATACATGTTCTTTGAATTTAAGTTCAAGGACGATGATGTAGAGAGACTTGCCCAAGGAATCTCCTATTCCAACTTTAGTTATGTTTATGATAAGTTAATTGAACTTAGGGGTAAAGGATATAGACATTCCCCTAAGAAAAATATCAGTGATCAGGAATTAGCTAGAATCGCTCTTTCTGTTATAATTACAGATAAATTCTTTGGAGTGGATTATAGATTATTATTAGCTATTATAGGACAAGAGACCAATTTTGATGAATCTGCTTACGGAAGATCGGGTGTTGGACTAACCCAGCAGACCAGAATGGGTTGGATACAGTACAGTATAAAGCTTCCTACGTATTATGAAAACTATTTAAAGAGGGTAAAGGGAATCGATGTTGATTACAATGTACCTATGATACACAGATTGTATTTAGCTGATTTTAATACTCCTAACATTGATGAGGGTCATACGTTATTACAAGTATTAGCAGGGGCGTTAACTATAATAGGAAAAGCTACTGAGCAAGGAATATCTAATGTAAGCAACATGAAAGGTAGATCTAAGGAATTGTATATATTAGGAGTTGCATATAATGGTCATCCTGATCATCGACATAATTATGGGATAAGAATAAGAGATAGTGTGTTCTGGAAGCTGTAAATGATAACACAGGTAGATCTGGAGACAGTAGTTGATAATCTTCAGAAGAATGGAGAGGTTGAATTACCTTCAAATATACATCCTCAGAACATAATTGAAATTCTAAAACAGGAGTATGGAATAGAAGCGAGAGCTGAGATTGTTGAAAATAATGGGGAACAGAGAGTAAAGATAATCGTAGATAGTTTATCCTATAATAGAGCAGAAACTCAAGAATATCTTGAATATAGAGCAAATGAATGGGATAGAGCCCCCAAATCTTTTTCTATATATGAAGTCAGAGATAACCTAGAGAGATTAGCAAGAGGAGAATTGAATAAATATACAATCACTGTTAGGGAATTTGAATCAAATGAATTATTACACGTATTATTCGAGAATAAGGATAGATTTGATATAAGGATAAGAAAGGAATCTGAATCAGAATTAATAACCATAACAGTCCAGCCCAAAGATAATCGACAGTTCCCACCTCAACAGCCCTCTGACCAGAAGCCAGAATATAAAAATATGGATAGATTACCAATTGTTGAAGCTCATAGAAACATATTCTACACATATGCAGGTAAGAAGATATATCCGAATCTTCTATTACCTCTCACATATGACTACTTAAATCTCTATCACTCTAAGAATCAGAATTTTTTGAGGTTCTTTAATACACTCGATGATGACACCAAAATGCTATTCTTAAGCTATATTGGAGGAATGTTTATTATGGAATATGCACGGCGTAATGGAAGAATATCCCCAAAACTTCTAAGAGTGGAAGAACAGGAACATAGATTAGCACTGGCTCAATTCGTCCAGAGGCTTAACATAGATGCTCATATTAATAGTTTCAGTAACAGACTTAAAAGAGCTCAAAATGATGTTGATATGATTTTAGAAAAAATATATTCAGTCTCAGGAGATAGTTTAGAGAGAATGGTAGGGAAAAATGGAATTCAACATCTAAGATTTGGACTAATTACTATGTTTATGGAATTTCAGTTCAATCAATCTCACCTTATGGATTCTATTAAACATTTTAAGTGGGGTAATGTGCTAGATACTATAGATCTTATGAAATTTCTGGCTAATCAAGGTCATAGGCATGCTCCATCTAGGGAATTAGATCAGAAGCAGATAGCATTACATGCAATATCTGCACATTTAGTTGGTAACATTATGAGAGTAAATCCTGGATTGTTACTAGCTACTATAGCCCAGGAATCCAATTTCAGAGTTCATGTTCACAGTCTATATGGTAGGGGAGCTAGTCAGCAAACAGATCAGGGAGGGATACATACCCACTTTAATCCATCATTATATAATACACATTTTAAGAAGTATGGTGTTGATGCCACTTTTCTGACAATCATAATAAACAGTTCTATGTATGCCGATTACATCAGAAATATACCTAGTAATTTCGAGGGAAATATATTACTGCAATACTATTTTGCATCTATAACATATATTGGTAAAGCACGTAGATTCAACGTTGATCTTTGGAATGTTTCAGATACATATACTATAAGGAAATTAGCTGAAGATTATAATGGGGGTCCTGAAAAAGTGAAATATGGCCTAGATGTCGCTAATAGCCCGTACATTAGATTTTCTAAGAAATAGTAACTGATAATACATTAATAGTAGGGAATAATTTGTACTTTATTATCAG
>Ga0105160_1000305_pt1 | contig 24295 bp, 25 predicted proteins | sample GXS110809BmetaG_FD_89591 | JGI IMG/M metagenome (GOLD analysis project Ga0105160, IMG submission 89591) | Hot spring microbial communities from Gongxiaoshe hot spring, China to study Microbial Dark Matter (Phase II) - GXS 110809B | ecosystem: Environmental > Aquatic > Thermal springs > Hot...
GATCATACCTGTATTTTATATACATCATAAGAGTCATTAGTATAAAGGTAAGTAGAATTGCCGGTATAGCCACAGCACCCATGAGAACTGCAGCATATGTCAGTGATGTTGAATATAAAAATATTATCTCTTTAGTTTTTATATATAGAACAAAACTTGCTATCAAAAACGTAAATAGGAAGAAATTCATGGGTTGATACTCAAAAACACCTGCTTGGAATTTCAAAATGAATATAGGGATTAGGCTTACAAAATATGTAAATACCAATGCTAGAATCCTATTATTTGATAGAGCTAATGCTAACATATAAAACCCTATCAGCATCATTACAGAGTTCAAAGGAGGAAGTATGTTGGCTGTTGCTGATAGTTTTATACTATCTATAGAATTACCATATAGATAGAGATACCAACTCCCAATAGTATAATGGTATAGAGGAGGATTTCGGTGAGTGCTTACATTATATGGATTCCAGGCACTATCGTCCGATTCAGGTATAACTCCATAATATAATAGATACTTAACCCCATCAAGATAGAAATATGGATCAAATTCATAATATATAGGGGAGAAAGAGAATACTCTCAGATTCCAATTGGATAGTATCAGGAGGATTAAAAATATAGATAATATTATCTCTTGAGAGCTCATATCAAATTTTACAGATATTTCTCCAGCTTTGAAATTCTGGAATGTCCAATACAATAGTATAATAAGATATATTATATATGATATTATAACCACAGTTATACTAAGAGCTCCAAAAACAAATCCTAAAATGGTTGTTAGTATAGAGACGGATATGAAATTTATAGGGATTGCTACTAGAAACCTTTCCACAGGATTTAGATTACCTAATCTTTTAAATATGAATAGTAGAGAGGGTAGAATATATAATATAAACATTAACAGATAGGTGTTCTGCCAATCGAAGATGAACATGGTTTCAATTCTTAAGATATCTTTAAAAAGTTTTTATGATATAATTGATCTATGGATAGGGATATAAGATCGGTTGATGCTAATAAATTCTATCAGATTGGACTGGAATATTTTAAAAAGGGAGATTATGAAAAGGCTAGAGAGAATTTTAGTAAAGTACTTGTATTGAATAGTGTGATGTCTGATGCATATTTCTATAGAGCATTATCTAGTTATTTCCTCAAAGATTACGACAGTGCCTATAGAGATTATACCAGAGCTCTAGAATTAGATCCAAAAAATCCAGTTATATACAATAACAGAGGGGATATACTATTCAAGAAAGGGCAGATAAACGATGCTATCAAGGATTATGATAAGGCAATTGTATTTGATCCTAATTATGCTAGAGCATATCACAACAGAGGGATTTGCTATTTGAGTCTGGAGAAATACGATAAGGCTCTGGAAGATTTTAATAAAGTTATAGAACTTGAACCGAACAATTCTGATGCTTACTATTTAAGAGGAGTATGTTATGAGAATCTAAATGATTTTGATAAGGCTGCAAAAGATTATCAGCGGGCATATGAACTGGATCCAGAACTGCAGGATGCAAAAGACAGATTAGAAGGTTTGGAGATAAAAAAAGCTGGATCTGGAGGACAGCAACAGGGAGGAAGCGGAGATGTTAAGATTCTGAAAGATATAAAGATCAATTTCAAGGATCTGGCTGGTATGGAAAAACTCAAGAATGAACTTATGAACAGTATAGTTAAACCTCTTCAGTATGCTCAGCTCACTAAGGAATATGGACTCATGGGTGGAGGGGGAATACTGATGTATGGGCCTCCTGGATGTGGAAAAACGTATTTTGTTAAGGCTGCAGCTGGAGAGGCTAAAGTAGCATTTATCAACGTGAAACTATCGGATATACTTGATATGTACGTGGGTAATACTGAGAAGAACATACATAAAGTATTTGAAGCTGCTAGAAAGAATGCACCAGCAATACTGTTCTTTGATGAAGTAGACGCTATAGGTGCTAGAAGAGATTCCGGGGGAGGAGAGGCGGGACAGGCCCTAAGATCAGCAATCAATCAATTCCTTACTGAGATGGATGGTATAGAGGCTAATAATGAGAATGTGCTGGTTATAGCTGCAACAAACGCACCTTGGGATGTTGATCCTGCTCTTAGAAGATCTGGGAGATTCTCCAGAACAATATATGTACCTCCTCCTGATTTCCAAACAAGAGTTAAAATGCTCAAAATACATTCAAAGGGTAGACCAATATCTAAAAACATAGCTTGGATGAGATTAGGTTTACTAACTATAGGATATTCTGCAGCAGATATAAAAGCCCTATCAGATAAAGCAGCTCAATATGCATGGTTAGATGCTATTGGAGGTAAGAAGAGAGAAATAAGGACTGGTGATTATATAAGAGCAAGTGATGAGGTTAAGAGCTCATTAGGGCCCTGGTATGCACAGGCTAGGAAGAAGTTAGGTAGGAAGAAAGAGGTTATGTATATTGATGGGAAGAAACATGAGAAAGAGATAGAATCTGATTTGGGTGAAGAGGAGAGACAACAGTTCAGAGATCTTATTCAGGTTGTGGAGAAAAACAATAAATGGTATTATAAAATATATGTTGAGGGGACTAGATTCGTAGGTAAATATCTTCCAATTCCAATATGAAATCAAAACACTTGGATAATCAAACATCAGATAGGATAGTAGGTAAATTTAGAATATTAACTACTGCATCTGTAATAACCTTGGGATTGTACCTTGGATTGGTCGGAGGAATATGGTATTTTGATACTAGATCTAAGTACATGGCCCTGAAAGAATTATCATATGTAGTTCAAGAATCTGTTGTGGATGATGAGAATAATAGAATACTATTAGTACCTGGTGGGTATATGCTCTCCAAGGATCTTCGAGGTAGTTTTGGGAATATCTTTGGAATACCTATAAGTTCAGAGCGTCTACACTTTAGCTTAGGAGATTATAAATACTATCCTGTATATAATTCTATCAAGACTAACATGATACAGCTGTATTTAGGGAATAGGAATATTAGTGTAGATTTAAATAGATTTGATTCAGAAGATAAAAATAGAATAGAGCGTCAGTTCACATTTGTAAGAATATCTGAAACAGTGTATTACCATGGTAAATATCCTTTCCTTAGCGATCATCTACCTTATGAAATATCTTATACTTTATCAGCATTACAGAAGAGAAATCTGACTCTGAAAGCTCTCTTTTATATTGATCAACCAGCAGAGTATCTAAAATCTATAAATGAGAAACTATTCCAGGAAGCTCAAAAGTCTATGAATGATAGACTGAGTTCACTCTATGGGATTCATATCACAAAGCTAGGCGAGAGAGATGTAGCTGTTCTGATGAGCTATAATCCATTCATACATATGCCTGAGGAGAAGAATAGAGAATATATAGAGCTCAAAATAGATCGAGAAATGTTGGAATGGTTTATAGATTCTAAAGTGAAAAGTAGATAGCTCAGTTTTTAAACATTTCTATCTAAATAAAATAATATGATAACTAGAAGAGAATTTATACAGAGTGCACCATACATAGCATTAGGTTCTATAATGGTGATTTCTGCGTATTTATCCACTAGATCAGAAGTAAAATCAGAGGATATAAAAATAAATGATGCAATACAGGTATCAATCAAGAAAAATGGTTTGTTAATAAGAATAGATAATTCAAAAGATGGTTTGGGTGATGTATTGTTGAGTAAGAATGATGAGCATAAAATATCAATAGATGGGGTATATATAGCTTTTGAGAGAACAGAGCAGAATGTAAGAGAAATATTCATTCCAGCTATTCAAACAGATAATACAAAATTCCATGTGAAAGGCAATAAATATGAAAGTCGTAGTTTTAGCTCTCCTTTCAGGAAACATGTATTAGGGTTCTACTATGTAGGTGATGAAAACAGAGCTAAGCAGTTGTTTCTAAACTACTTCAAATATATTCAAGAGTCTAAATCATTAAAAATTCTAATAGCTGCACCCAAATATATAGAGGGGAGACGCGATCATTCTGATGTGGCTCATATATGGAGCGATCTATCCGAAAATTCTAAAGCATTGATCTACAGAGATAATAATACAGATAAAACTGTTATCAAGGAAGCTGTAGAGAAATTGATAGCGAAACTAGATTAGATTTGGGGCTGCTGGGATTTGAACCCAGACTAACAGGTTTCTTCTCAACCTAACTGGAGCCTGTTGTGCTGCCTGGTTACACCACAGCCCCTCTCTGAATTATTTAGTAATATTAATGTTTTTAAAATTATTTTATTAATAGAAAACATGCTAGTCCAAAAACAGACCCCTTCAACTGAGACCAAACTTAGGATAGATGAAGGAGTGCTAGAAACAAAAATCACAAGAAGAAATTTTCTTAAGGCATTGGTAACAGGGATGATAGGAACTAGTCTATCCAGTTGTGTAGTATTCAACAATCCTACAGAGGGAAGATTTGTTTATGATATAATAAATCCATTTGGAATTGTGCTTATAAGGACAAATAACCGAACTTTAGCTGAGGTATATCCTTTTCCAGGAGGGGTTGGTGTGGCCTTGACTAACTATGGATTGGTAGAGAGAGAATTAGCACGTAGATACATATTGAGCTATCTTATTAATTATTCAGAGAGAGTAAACTCTAGTGCAATGTTATTCGATATTAATATTGAAATGCTATATGCCCCGATATTCAAGATAGATCCTAATAGAGGATTTAAATTTAAGCTTAGGGTAGATATGAATAACAGATCTTACGTAGATTACTCTGAAAATCAAGTATTCTTACCTAGAGCAGAAAATGTATATGAATTTGCATGGAATTACAATCTGATTAGTGATAAGGAGATAGAACAATTCAGACAAAAGAATCCTAAGAAAACTTTGTATTTAATAGATAGTAAAACACTGGAAACTAGCATAAACAAATATATAGAACTGTTTAAAGCTCCTACAGATGGGTTGGCTAATAGATATTATTTACTCGACAAATACCCACGCTTATTGTTTTATCTAAAATCAAAAAGAGAATTCGTTACATCCTCCCCATCGGAGTCTGTATTAATTGTTAGGTAGTAGATATTCTCTAAATCTCATCTCTTCTATACCTGTAGTAGATTTACCTATTATGCTGACCTCAGAGTTACCAACAACACATAGCCTTACAAATCCAAATCCAGAGTTCAGTGACCCTACATAACCCTGTTTCCCTAGCAATTCCTCCAATCTCTTTAGGTTGTCCTCACCAGCTCTATAGCCTAACACGAATCCATATCTATTCTCATATATGAGAGAACCTACTGTAGAGTAATTACCAAGAGAGATCTCTATTACCTCCTTACCAGTAATATCACTTAATTCCCTCTTTACACCTTTCTCCATTCTAGGATTAACAAGAACTACTCTATCACCTATATGGATATTGTTGGATAATGCATTTCTATTGGTTGATAGTTGAAATGTTTCCAACCCCTCCCTATTTAAAGAATTCCTAATAATCTCTATTTCCCTATCCAGAAGATTCTTTGGATATATAAAAACATCCTCCTTTAGTATATAATACAATCCTATCATATCAGATCCATAGGCAGTCAGTTCTACTTTGTTATATTCATCTAATTCTAATTTGGTTGAATAGGGGTATATAAAGATATTGGAATTGAGGAGATAATACAGACCTACGAGATCAGAATTCTTATGATGAGCTCTTATTATCATTACTCTTTTCCTCTACTAAACTCTCTTGGGGATGTAATACATATACTACTGTATCTTTCCTAACCAACTTGACCATTAGACGTTTGGGAATGTTATTATATTTTATAGTTTCATTAATTTTAGGAGAAATTTTAGCGATATTTCCCTTACCATGTCTGATAGCTAATTCTCGAACCAGTCTAATTGCTACTCTATGCCTTTTAGTAACAGGTTTTCTCAATACTCTGGACAGATTGAATGTAACTACTTTTTCCATTTATACCTCACCTCATCAATCTCTTTCTCATATAGTATGTATTAAGTTTAGAATATCTCCAGTTTCTTCTAGCTGTAGGGGAATATGCCTTAAGGTTTGTTTTTATTCTCACAAATACAGGTGGTAATCTCCTGGATTTATTCTTAGATATCAACCATAACTTGAGATCAAGATTTTTTTTGCTCATGCTCTTAATATAATTACGTAATCTTTTTATATTTGATCGAAAAGAGTTCTCTTTGTATTCTTATCAGCAAGCTCTCGCCTTAGAGAATCTAATAGCTCGTACATTGTTTTAATTCTTCTCTTAGCTACCTTATAGCTAATCTCATCATAGGTTCCTTTAGCTATGAGAACATAGACCTCTCCATCTCTAAATCTCCCAGTCCTACCCATTCTCTGTATTACTCTTATTGGACTTGGAATAGATTCGTAGAAAATCACATAATCAGCTCCTGGTAGATCCAATCCCTCCTCTCCAACACTAGATGATAACAAGACCTTTACCTCTCTGTTTAGGAATCTATTAATACTCTCCATCTGTTTCTTTCTAGATCCGGATTTGCCTATAAGAATATCGTGAAGAATGTCCTTACTAGTTAGGATATCTGACATATAGAATATCTGAGCTTTGTACTGGGTAAAAACTATTCCCTGCATATCACCTTTTGATTGAATTATTCTTATCAGCTCCTGCATCTTCGGATGTAATGTTGATTTGGATTCTGATAACAATCCATAGAACTCACTGATAACTTCCTGCTGAGCTCTGGATCCATTATCCCTTAAACTATCTAGATATTTTAGAGCTGCATCTATGCTCTGTATCTCTAATAGTTCTTTGAGATGTAAATAGGTGAGAAATTTAGAATAATCTTGCCAGATTTTCCACTTTTTCTCATCAGACATTTCCTCTATTCTTTTACTGACTTCCTCTACATTATATTTAGTAAGTTTCATCTTGAAAACATTCTCCAAACCTTTTCTCATATCCACAATTCTATTTGAAATACTATCTATGACCTCTCTATAATCTTTAGGTAAATCTACCATTATAGTAAGAATCCTTTTGATGTGTAAATAATCTAATACCTCTGGGTCATTCTCACTTCTATATTCTATCATCTGAATTCTGAGATTATTTATTATTTCCTGTATTTTTTCCCTCTTGTATCCAGGTGATGCAGTTAGACCTAATGTTCTAGCATTGCTAAAATATCTGGCTATATTAACATAATCATAATTTCCCACAGCCCTATGAGCTTCATCAAACACTATATACTCAAAAGTATTTTTACTTAACACATCTATATCACTCATTACGGTTTGTGGGGTTGCAAACACAAATCTCGCATCGTAATTCCTATCTTTAATTGATCCAGTAGCAAGAGTAGCATCTTGGAAGAATTTAGAGATAAAATTCTTATAGTGTTGTTCTATTAGAGGTTTAGTAGGTGCTAAAAACAGGGCTCTATTGAATCTCTGAAGTGCATGGAATGCTATCAGAGTTTTTCCTAATCCAGTAGGCAGTACCACAAGAGTATTGTATTTAAGAGCTGTTCTAAGTATACTCTTCTGATACTCTCTAAGTTCAATCATGTTCTACCAATATATCTATCCCCATTCGCTCAAGCATATCTCTGTATTGCCTAATTTTCTTATAATCTCTTTTAGTAACAACGATATAATGTTTACCATCTATTATCTTCCTAGGATATCTCTTTAGGATCTTCTCTAAGTTTTCATCTCTACGTATAGGCATTAGAATTATTTCATCTCCAAACTTGTATATTTCATATAGTAGAAGACCTGTGTTAAAATCTCTAACCTCAACAACAGGTCTTGTTAGTTCAGATTCTCTCATTCCAGTAGGCATTTTCATAGTCATAACCAATTCGTATACTTCACTTATATCTCCCTGGTCAATAAATATAACAGTATCAATAACATGTGGTAACAATCCTAACTCTAACCTCCTTATGAATCTATGTATTGCATCTATAGCTGTATTTGCATGAACAATCCCCACCATTCCTATACCTGCTAATCTCAGATCAGAATAGAACATAAAATCTTCTGTATTTCTGATCTCATCAAATATAACATAATCAGGTCTAACTAAGAGGAGTAGGTCTTTCAATCTATCCATATCATCTATATTCTTAGAATATTGGGTTATACCAAGATCTACTTGCATATCTCTAGGTTGCTCTACTGTTTTTACAATTCTGTTCAGACTCAGATAATAGTTTGCTAGTGCTGCTGCGAATGTAGATTTACCTGAGCCAGGAGGTCCAGCAACAATTACTCCACTAGCTCTATTCAATCTATTCAGAAGTTCATTTGATACATTATACTGATCTATTCTCATTCTCTTCAGAGCTCTTACAATAGTTATTTCACTATCATCTGACAGAGGAAATTTAGTTATTACTATTCTGTATCTATCTAATTGTAGTACTTTTAGATTATCTGTATATATATCATAGCTAATCCCCATTTCTCTTGCATAGTTATCTATGGATTTTATCAGAGCTTCCTTATCGAAATCTAGTTCAGAACTTTCCATCCTCCATTTACCTGGCAGTCCTACCTTTCTATAAATTTTATCCTTTATGTGTACGGATATTGTTCCACTCGTGAATAATCTTTCTATATCAGATATATTGAATTTTGGCACTAGTCTTACTACATCCACATTTAACGCCTTGGCCAAATAGAACATCCCTCTATCATATGTTAGTAAAGTTGCCTCATTAACTCTAGCTAATTCAATGATTCTCCGATCTACTTCCTCTCCAATTCTCCTAACGTTCAGATCTACCTCCTCTCCTATTACTCTAAAACTACCAATCTTATCAAGAGTATTAAATCCCAACAGGCCTAAATCATATCTGTCACTATCAAACATGTGTTTTAATTCTAAGAGAACTATTTTCGGTATTAGCACCTCTTTACCCTCTATAATACTAAAATCTAAACCCTCTATCAATACGCTAGTATCCAAAACCACTCTATCTTTCATCTCCAAACACCACCTTAATAGAATGTTCAGGAATAATTGATCTTATCTTTGATACATTTCGACCAAAATCCTCCATATCCTTAGCTCTAACTATAAGCATAAGATTATAATCATCCAACAGACTATAAGTATTCTCAACAAAAGGTAGTTCTCTAACGATTTTACGTACTTCATCTACTTTAACCCCATCAATTTTCAGATACACAAATCCTAATATATTATAATTTAATCTTTTCCAATCTACTATCACACTCTTTCTCAATATTCCTCCACGAATCAGCTTTTTAATTCTATAATGTACTGTTGATATGGGTAGATCTAATGTCTTAGCTAATTCTCTTAGCTTCATTCTACCATTCAGCTTCATCTCGGCAATAATGAACTCATCTGTTTCATCGATTCTCATAAAGTATTATTTAGTATTAATTTTAAATAAATTTCTATTTTTTGTAAAATTTATAAATCAAATATCCTATTATTATAGCTAAAACCACAATCCAACCAATATCTTTTAGAGGTTTCAAAACTTCATTTGCTAATTCTCCAAATATACTAAATATTAGTGCCATAAATAGGAATGTAATCCCTCTACCAATTACAGATAATATCAAAAACCATTTCATACTATACTCCATCATCCCAGATACCCATGTAACTAATTTATAGGGTATAGGAGATATTGCTGCTATTATTATAGCATATCCTCCATATTTGTTATACATATCTTGAACTTGTTTGAATTTCTGCTGATCTATTCCAATCAATTTTCTAAAGAACTCTAAGGATTTGGAAGTCAATATGATATCTTTGAATATCTTACCAAGGTAGTATGCAATTATAGCACCAGATACCGAACCTATTGTAACTGTGATCCCATATAACCACCAATTACTTGGATTTGCTATTGTGTATGCTGCTAGTATAAACGCTATGGGGATTGGCCATATGATAGATTCAGAAAATGACCACAAATATAGTAAAATAACATCTCTAAGCGTTTCATCATGAATGATCTCATAGATTATTTCCTTTACACCATTCATAGGATATCGCTCTTAACTCTCTCAACACCCAACGCATATACCAATTTACCTAATCTAGGCCCTCTATCCTTAGCTATCAGATGATTGTATAGATACTTAAATATCTCATTAGCAGCAACCCCATTCTTCTGAGCATAATCATAAACTGAATTGTGTATATCCAGAGGGGACATATTAGGATTCCAGCTCTCGACCAGATCTCTGAATCTATCAATCTTTTTAGGTTTATAACTAAAATCGTAATCATCTGGTACAAATCCTCTCTTATACCAATTCTCTATAAACTCAGTATAATATTCATCAATTGGTATGTGAATTTTAACTCTATTCCAGTCTCTATAGATAGAGTAATATAACAGCATCTCTTTGAAAGCCACTTTTGGATGTCTACCGAATAATCTGAATGCAGAATATCTTTTCCTATCTCCTCTGGTCAGATTATCTGAAGGGATTATTTTTGCCGCATCTTCAAAATCCTCTATCATTCCCAGTATCTTCTCCTTTGTAGGATTGAAATCGATATTTTCCTCCAGATCATACTTCAGAAGATGATATGCTATAATCTCCGCAGGTATTAATTCTATCATATCTCTCACATACATACCCACACCTTTACTCTTTGAATACTTCTTACCATCTAGCAGTACAAATCCATATTTATATCCAATTGGAGGATTTCTTCCCAATATTTCAGTATGGATTCTAACAGCCGTATCTCTACTCCCACCCTTAGTGAAATGATCTACCCCACCACCCTCAATATCACTATCCATTATAGCTTGCCAGCTAGGCCAGTGCAATCTCCACTGTAACTTATATCTATGCTCCTTAATGTTAGTTCTTTCTGTATTACCACAATTATTACATATGTATTCATAATCTCCTGTTATAGCATCATAAGATATTACTCTTGTTGAATCAATACGATTACATTTGCTACAGATTGGCATCACAGGATTCCAGTCTTTTGGCAATTCTCTTCCAGATGTATTCTGGATTATCTCCTTAACCTTGTCAATATTTTGAAGATATATTAAAGTATATTTATCAAATAGACCCTGATCATACATATCACTAACTTCAACCAATTCCAAGTGTACCTTAAATTTACTCATCACATATCTCAATTCATTTACATACCTCTCGGCATAGCTCCTAAATTCTCCTTTAGGGTCTCTAGCAAGTTTCAGTGGTTTACCCATATCTTGATTTATGATATCGCTGTAATCCTGTAGATCTACAGTTACAGAATCCAGAGCATCTAGCACATCTACTATGAAATACATCTTTACTGTCTTATTATTCTTGAGTTTTAGAGCTCTGTATATTGCTTCTGGAAAGAGAAATTCACATACTGACCCTAGATGAACTGGGCCAGATGGTGTAATTCCAGCTGTTATAACATATGTATCTTTATTCAATCCTAGCAATTGATCAGCTAACCTATCACTCCAATGCCAATACCTCTCCATTAATTAATTTACATCATTTTAAAAATAATTCTTTTGGTGTAAATATTTACATATTGAGTTTAAAAGCTTATACAATACTAAAAATTCATGATAGGTATTATAGGCTATGGAAGTTATATCCCCAAATATAGAATCAGAGCTGAAACAATAGCCAAGATCTGGGGAGAGGATCCGGAAAGAATAGAACAGGGATTAGGGATTATAGAAAAATCTGTTCCAGATTATGATGAAGATACAGTAACCATGGCTATTCAAGCAGCTCAAAATGCAAAATCAAATGCTCTTGAATGGGGTAATATAGGAGCGGTATTTGTGGGTAGTGAGAGTCATCCATATGTGGTTAAGTCAAGTGCAGCTATAGTAGCAGAGGCCTTGGGAATAACTCCAAATCTAGTGGCTGCAGATATGGAATTTGCATGTAGAGCAGGTACTGCAGGTATGGTTGCCATATATGGGATGGTAAAGGGTGATCTGATATCTGCAGGTATATCAATAGGTAGTGATACTGCTCAAGGTAGACCTGCTGATGCTCTAGAGTATTCTGCTGGTGCAGGAGCAGCAGCATTTGTAATAGGTAAGGGTAGAAGAGTTATCGCTGAGATATTAGCTACATACTCAGTTACAACAGATACAACAGATTTCTGGAGAAGAGAGGGGATTAAATATCCTTCACATGGTGGTAGATTTACAGGAGAACCTGCATATTTCAAACACATTCAAATGGCAATTGATGGTATACTGAACAACACAGGTTATAAAATCTCGAACTTTCAGCATGTAGTTCTACACCAGCCAAATGCAAAATTCCCCAAAGCCATTGCTAAAAAGTATGGAATAACTGAAGATCAGCTAAAATATGGATTACTAGTACCTTACATAGGAAATACTTACAGTGCTGCCACTATGATTGGACTGGCTAATGTATTGGATAATGCGAATAAAGGAGATTTGATATTACATGTAAGCTTTGGTTCAGGAGCAGGATCAGATGCATTCATATATGAAGTTAAAAACCCAAACCCACCCATGTTCAAAACTTCCTACTATATAGATAGAAAAGAGTACATCGATTATGCAATGTATCTTAAGAAAAAGAGGATGATTATAAAATAGAATGTTACAACATCAACATATACTACTTACTCTGATTTTTCTCTTACCATTTTTAGATACTTCCTCTCCTTTAGCAACATTCATATCAATTAGTATTGTTCTCATATTTTCAGTACTGCCAGATATAGATCTATCTGGAAAAAAATTTACAAATTCATCCTTATCATATGGTAAACTCAAAGGATACTTCCTATTTCTAAGTAAAATAACAGAATTGATTAGATTAATAATATTCGTCCCATATGACTTCATCGTAAGAATACTACTTAGAAAATCGAATAGCTATCACAGGGAAACTTCTCATTCAGTAATATTTGGACTGGTTTCCATAGTTGTAATCACCTTTCTAATTACATCAATCTTTTCTGTATACAATCAGAAGATTCAGATTCCTGAGCAATATATATTGTTAGCAGCACTAGCATTTCTCATTCATCTATACTTAGATTCTTTAACTGTTAAAGGGATCCAATGGTTCTATCCTTTGAAAATATTAGAGATTAAGGGTAGATTAGATACATCTAATACAGTGCATATGAATCTGATTGATGTTTATATATTTATCATAATATTTTTCTCTGGAATTACTCTTATAAATACCTATTTCCCTTCTATTCCTCTATCGATCTATGAATATTTGGCTTTCTGGAAATTAATCTTTCCAGCTCATACATATCTACTTTCCATCCCACTGCTCCTCTTTTTAAGAGAGGTAAAGCTCTCTTTGTAAGATAATATAGAATTCTGAATCCATCTATCCACTCTATCTTAGGGGTTCCGTATCTCTTACCAAACCTTATTGCTAGTTCTGCTGTCTTGAACCGTTTACCTATTACCTCTGTGATTATCTCCACTTCTAACTCAAATCTATTAGATTTTATCTCTATATTCTTATACGCATTATATCTAAACCCTATCATCCCGGACATAACATCCGTTACATTGGTATTCAGAATAATCCTGGCATAAGCTGAGGTAAATAGATTAGTGAATCTATTTATCAGAGGCATTGCTCCTGGTTCTATCCTACCTCTAATTCTACTGGTCAACACTACCTCATACTCATCCAACATTTTGAATATTGTTGGTATCTGATCGGATGGATAGGTACCATCAGCATCTAGCATTATCAACTTTTCAGCATCAATTCTTCTGAAAGCATCAGCTACAGAATAAGCTTTACCTCTCTTCTCAGTTTTCAAAACCAAAGCACCCATGCTCTCTGCAATCTCAGGGGTTCTATCTGTACTGGAATCCGCTAAGAATATTTTTACATCAGGGTCTACAGAGTATATAGATTCTATAACCTTTGCTATTCCTAGCTCCTCATTATAAGTAGGTAACAATACAGCTCTATCTATCATAGTAGATCGTATAATAGAATTGGTAAGATATAGGTAGCCTCTCCGTAGACATTTATATGCTTGTCTTTGATCTTTCCCCAGCTCACTGCTTCATCTGTTCTAGCCCCACTCAAAGATCCATCCCATTCATTAGCTGTATTGATATATACTGCATAGTCCAAACCATCTCTTATTATGTTGGCTCCTATAGTATGGTGTTTACTTATACCCCCACCTATTATTAGAGCACCAGTCTTCTCCGCTTCAAGTATTCTATTCAAATACATATTTAGATCTTTCACAGGGTTTACTTCTATCTGCCTACTCTTTGATATGAAATAGAAATTCAAACCAACAGCGGCATCGATAATTCCAGGTGATATTATAGGAATTCTCTTCTGGTAACATAATGATAAGATAGATCTTTTACCTTTATTGTACAGATACTCACCATATTTCCAGGCTATTTCACTAGGACTGTATTCGCCTCCATCTCTGAAAATCTCTCTTGTTATTTTTTCAAAGAGTTCATATGCACTATCAGGTACATATATATTACCCAATCGATTTATCCCCTGATTGTAAAGTTCCCTATCATTCACCTTAAATCTGCCTATGTAATAATCGGTAAAACTCCTTATAACATCATGATCTATTGTAGCGCCAGTTGTAACTATAATATCTACATATCCTTTCTCAATCATTTTCATAAAAAATCCTCTCAGTCCTGTGGCAACTAGATTCCCTGTAAAAGTCAGTATTTTTAGAACATTTTTCTGATTATACATCTCCTTTAGAACCTCTCTTGCTCTTCCCAATTCAGTAGATTGGAAACCTACTTGGAGGATATAATCCAAGTAATCTTTTAAATTATCCACATCCTTAACAGGATTCTCTAATATGTCCATAAGTTTAATTTTGATAAAGATTTATAAAACGTAACTTACATAATACTAGCATATGGTAGAGAAAATAAAAACTGGAATTGCTGAATTTGATGAGATGCTAAACGGAGGATTCCCAAAGAACAGGCACATAGGATTCTATGGTGGACCAGGTACAGGTAAGACTACATTTACATTCGAAATATTGTATAAAGGAGCCCTGATGGGTGAAGTAGGATATTATTTCACGCTAGAAGAACCACCAGAGATGATAATAGAGAATATGGAATCCCAGTTTTCAGAATTTAAAAATATAAGAGATTTGATAAATAGGAATATGCTGATTATAGAGAAAAATGAGACTTATGATATCAATGGAATTATTAATCAGATAGAGAAAGGAGTGTTAAAATACAATGTTTCCAGACTTGTTATTGATTCCCTAACAATATTCAAATCTCTATTCAGCTCTGAGCCAGAATATAGAAGAGGTCTGATAGAGTTTCTAAATCTACTTAGAACTCTAGACATAAGTGTATTTCCAATAATAGAAGCTCCTACATCAGCTAGAGAATCTTTTGAATACTCAATAGAGCATTATGTTTTAGACGGAATTATAAACCTCTATAATATATATAGAGGAGAGACAAGAATCAGAGCTCTTGAAATATATAAACTTAGGGGAACTGCTCACAATACAGATATAGTGCCATACAGAGTTACTCCTAGAGGGATAAAGGTATATGTAGGGGAGAAGTTGTTCTAAAATGGATTTTTTCATTATACTTTTCCTAATACTATTCTCCATAGGAGTAATATCAATTCTATTAGCAAATAGAGAACATTTGCGCAGATTCTTAAGCGAATTAGAGATAATAGGGGTAGTATTCCTATTAATCTTGGTAATACATATACAGCAGATGATTATTAATGAGAGCCCAGTTGAGTGGAGTTTGAATAGTTCTGAGAATTTATCATATAATTATGTATTTACTATCCCAAATGCTTGTGAGATTGAAGTATATAATATAACTAGAATGGCCAACACTATTAAAATATACATCAACTATTCTGAATGTAACAATACCGATGTAGAAACTTATGTTAGTATATTCTTACCACAAAATTACAAGAATTATGTAAAAGAATTAGTATTGAATAAAAAATCTAATAATTAGATATAACGTCGGTATGGCAATAACTCCCATGTTTGCATCAGCTCCAGCTCTTAGATAGACTTGATTTATGTATGATACAATCGCTGATCCAAAAGTTATAAACACACCAAATACCCCTTCTGATATGTAAGAATATCCTAATATGATAAATGCTACTATTAAATAGATGAATTTAGGAATTGTTATAGATCCTAAATACTTCACAATTATAAATAAGACAGCTGTACCTAGGATTATCCCAATAAACATCTGTAGCAATTTCTCCGTAGAGTTAATACAGGTAACATAACCATTTCTGATGTTACCAGTGTAGTAGTAATAATATATACTAGCAGTAGATTGAAAACCTATCAGAGTAGAATAATAGTAAATATATTGAGATGGATTGGGGATCGCTATGAAAAGAGATCCAAAAATAGACGGAGATGAGACTCCTGGGAATATCAGTGAAAAATAACCCACCACAATCCCTAAGATCATATAAAGGATTGAATCTATATTAATATCGATGTTTGTACTCTTTGATTTAGCTGAGCCTTTATTATTCTGATTATCTATCAAACTATTGAATAAATATACTAATCCAAACATACCAGCGAATATATGAAACATATATTTTTCATCTATAACCATCAATCCCCACAGTCCACTGATAAGAAATCCTAGACTAAATTTGATATTTTTTCTAATTAATATGTATATAATTATAAAAATTACAATAGAATAAATAAAATATCGGTAATTTTTTAACTGTTGTACAATTTCGTACAGATCTCCTATTAGAACTCCAAACCCCATACCTATTAGCATGAATAGTAAATATTGATATACATATCCACGATCCTGCTGAAATAATCGATATACAAATGGACCTACGGTAGAATCTGATGAGGTGCTAAACAATACAATTCCAAGTACTGACATGATCATTGTAAAACCTATAACATATCCAATCAATTCTGAATAATAGAAAAGAGAACAATATGTATTTGGATGCATTCCTGGTATAAAAGAGAATAAACTAGCGATTATCACCCAATCCATAATTATCCAAAAAGTATTTCACAGAATCTGCGTATATTATTGAACAGCCCAGGGATTCTGCAAACTTAATTATCCCCTGGTCGGCTGTTAATATAGCTGCATCAAGCTCTTTTGCCAATATCACAAGTTCCAGATCAGTTGTAGAGTCTAATATTCCATTCCGAACCAATTCTCTGAATTTCTCTCTTAAATCTTTAATATCCTCTCTCTCATCTCTTATTCCCTTTCTACTATAATCTTCAGCTAACCTCAGTGCTTTATCCAATCTAGATTTTATATTACTAATATAGATCCATATCGCATATGCTGGAATATTCAGATTCAGATTTGGTGCTCTAATAGTCCATAATCCCTCTAATATACGTGGATCTAAAAACATCTCTAGCTCCTTTCTAACACTAGGAGTAGTATAAACCTCTATTCCCAGTTCTCTAAACTTACTCAATATCTTAATGGCTGATGAAGCTCTATCCTGATCAAACATACCATAGACTTCAGGATTGCCAAATATTGAAGTATCAACCACTATTTTCATTATTCAACACCTGTCGTATAGTCTCAATAATTCTTGATTCTATCATCCTCCTATTTGCACTATGAAACTTAAATGATGCTGCTCTTAAATGACCTCCACCTACAATAAACTCCTTTACGCTATTCATGATCTTATGTGTATCTATACCTTTAGCAAATGCCCCTTCTCCTATTCTAATAGTATATCTATTATTATTGTATACTAAAATTACACTATTGTCACCAACCATGTCCAATATATATGATGCAATTTTACCTGTACTTTGGAACTCAATTCTCCTTATAATTTTCTCAGCATCTATGAAGTATATCTTCACGCCTTTTATTATCATGTAATATGATTCTCTTATTAGATCCCCTATCTCCCCATACTTCTCTTTGGCAGAGTTCATATATTCTTGATAGAGATTTGGATTTGTCATAACTTGATATATGAAATTGAAATCATTTGTATAGCTAGTTAAGAAATCAACTATCATAGATTTCAATCTTAATTCTTCAGTGTGTTGGATCAGAGGGCTTTTATCACCAACCAAACCGATATATATAAACTCATCATGTTCATATCCGAGTATTCTAGCTATCTCATTTGTTAGATATGTTGCTGTGTATTTACCCGAACTATCATATTCCCAAGATATCAAATAACGTTCTGGATCTGGGTTGTGAAAAGGATGGTGATCTATAACAACGTAATCTATACCATGTACTTTGAATAGATTTAGTGCTTGTTGGCTCTCTGAATTTCCTCCTAAATCAGATAGTATCATAACTGGATTGTTCTTATTCATGAGGAGTGATATATCGCTTATTGCATCTTTAAGCTGATATGTGGGGGTAGGATAGATTAGCTTCATACTCCAAGGAAAGATTCTGTTTAAACCAACTGCAGCTCCAAATCCATCAGCATCGTTATGACTTCTAATAAGTACAAATCTGTTCTCTAACTTGTATTTGAGTAATTTCTTAGCAAATTTTAACATATGATTTCGCAACCCATCTGGGATCTCAAAGAGTGGTTGCCAGGATCCAAAATCCACCTGTTCTATAAATTCATCTCTGGTCATATCTAGTTTCTGTGCCTGAATATACCCATTATTTAAAACAATATCATAAACACCTGGTTCTAACTGTAAATTCCTATCTATAACTAGATCCCCTCTATTACTTAAATAGAAGTATTGTTTAGTATCATTATATCTGTATAGATAAGCTAACATCAGCAATCAAACTCAAAGATTTTTGGATCATAACTCAGGCCCTGACATTCTTGCTTTATTACTCTATATTGAATATCTCTTATATCAATATATCTTGTAGGATCCTGCAGATTGTTTATATTTTGAATTGTCATTGTTGTTCTATTACAATAACTCATATCCATATATCTAGTTGTCCAGCTTATCTCGTATTGATCTGTTGAGCCAGCTATTGGTCTGTATTTGTTGATCGTATAAACATATATATCCTCACCAGTCTCCGGATTCTTAAAACCTCCGTAGGATAAATCCATCCTATACAGAGATCCTGATTTGTAGAATTTGAAATCATATGTAAATCTATTTCCCATGTTTTCAAACTCTATGATCAGATGACATACGAAATTATCATCTAATTCATTCTTGAAATTTATCTCAGGAGTTTCATTAACATTATCCACCCCAGGATTATCATCAATATCGTTCATAGATTCTGGACTTATTCTACTACTCTGATCAGTAGTTTGATCAAAAGTCACTAATTGCTCATTATCCAAGTTACTATCTGTCTGAATATTATCGTTAGAGATTGGTTTTACAGCTGCTCTGTTCTGCATTTCTACTGTGTCTGTGGATTTACTTTCATTCTGAAGACATCCCCCTAGTAAAAGAATTGAGATTAATATAAGTATATTTACCATAAATTTTCATATGAAATAAGTTTTAAATTAATATCATAGTCTCTTAAATACATGTATATCATATTCACTACCACTAAAAAACCTAAAAAGATAGCTAGGAAGCTAATTGTAAATAAATACGCCGCATGTGTATCCTATTATAAGTTAAACTCTGTCTATTATTGGGATGGTAAGCTAGTAGAGGATACTGAATATAATCTTGTTATAAAAACTAGAAGGGTCAGGAGAACTATAAACTATCTTAAACAGATTCACGATTATAAATTACCAGAAATATTGTATTTTAGAGTGAATGCCTCAAAAGAATACCGGAAATGGGTAGATGAGAACTCATGACTACTTTTAAGGAAATATTAAATGCATACAAAAAGGAAGGTAAATCTACGGAGTATGTTATTGAAAAGTTGTTGAAGAATTCTGATAAATACGATATATATCTATCAAAACATGAACAGATACTGAACCTGCAGAACAACTTACCAAACATCATATCATCAAGAAAGAATCTGAATAGTTACTTAAGATCTCTCAGCTTTGAGGATATGATAAAGATTACCCATTATCTAGGGTTGAAACACAATGTCAGATTTTATAGATTGAATCATTACAATGATTTTGTTCTTGAGGGGTTTGGTCTGCTAAAGATTAGAGACAACAACTTGATAAATTTTCATAGAGCTATCGATAGAATAGCTAGGCATGAGGACTTTGAACCTCCAGAAATAGATAGTATAGGCAAACATAATTCCCTGTTCTATCATGCAATCAAATATGGAAATATGTATGTACTAGATAGATTAATAGCTAGGGAGAACAATTACTATCATCATGGATTGAGTATGAACTATTACCTTTGGGAACATGGTCTGTTGGATAGATTTATGGATTCACTAAAATTTCAGAGTGTATACTCACCTCAGTTCTCATACGTAAATGATGAAACATATAGTATAATTCATGTAATCTGTTTAGACGATATTCTTTACCTAGATATGGATAGGTTACTTATTAACAGGATCTCTCAAGATTATCTCCATAGATTCATAAGATTTTCACCATCAGAGATACTGAAAAGAGATAGAGATCTACTCATAGATGCTATTGAGCGAATCAAATTATTAGTAGTAATGGGAAGTGAAGATGGTTTTCAAATATATAAAAACATTCTAAGTTATTCATCATCTCTTGAGTTGGATCAGAAAGTATTTGAATTCTAAGATCTCTCAAAACTCTCTTTGAACTGTTTGTATTTCTGGATCAGTAGAGGATTGAGAGATGGTTTGGAATTCTGAACTATTCTAATAATGTCTTTAGCATCAATAGATTTTCCTTCCAGTTCGGCTCTCAACATTTCTCTCTTGATATTTTCAGCTAAATTTACAAGATCAGCATGTGTATATCCAACAGTATAATCCGCCATGATCTTTATAAGATTCTGATCCAAGAACTTTGATAGATGCCTCATGAGTAATTCATATCTTACATCTGAATTTGGCAAATCTATGTACATTATTTTATCTATCCTCCCAGGTCTCAACAGAGCTGGATCTAGAAGCTCAGGATGATTAGTGGTTGCCATGAAATACACCCCTTTTCTATCACCTAATCCATCTAATTCCTGTAGCAATTGACCTAGAAGAGGATTACTACCTGCTCTAGATTGTGCAATAGTATCAATCTCATCAATAACAATTATAGATGGAGCTCTCTCTCGAGCTAGATTGAATATCTCCTTGATCTTAGCTACTCCTCTATCATATCCCTCTTTCAGAATATCTGAACCAGATATCTGTATGAATGGTAGTTTGAATTCTCCTGCTGTAGCCTTGAGGAAATAGGTCTTTCCAGTTCCAGGAGGTCCAAATAGTAATATTCCTCTAGCTGGTTTCAGACCATATTTTTCAAAAATCTCCGGATTCTTCAGAGATTGCTCTATATACAGCTTCATCTCATTCTTCAGCTCTTCCATATCAACAACATCAGCGTAACTTATCTTTGGAACATTACTATCATCATCTCCCTTACCTGACCTTCTCTCAAATTCTAATTTAAACTTCTCATAGATCTCTAGAAGTGATATTGATATTGATGGCTTTATAGTTTTCATAGCCTCTAAGATATCGATTGTAGATATCTTGATCAACCTATTCTCCCGAGCAGCTCTAGCAGCCACTCTTCTATTAACTTCCTGTATAAGATTAGCTATATCTGCACCGCTGTATCTCTCCATCAGCTGTGCAAGCTTATCATAATCAATATTATTCTCATGGGGTAAATTCCTTATGTAATATTTCAATATACTCTTCCTCTCATCCTTGTTAGGTGGTCTCATATAGATTATCTTATCAACTCTTCCAGGTCTCATCAGAGCAGGATCAAGTAAGTGAGGAACATTTGTAGCTCCTACAAATATTATAGGTTTATTATCTTTAATACCATCTAATTCTTGTAGGAGAATCGTTAGCACTCTAGCAGTAGGATCATCTGAGCCATATTTATCTCTGCGTTTAGCTATAAGATCGATTTCATCAAAGAATAATATAACTGGGGCCTTCTTTCTAGCATACTCAAACAATCTACTCAAGTTTCTCTCAGTCTCTCCATAATATTTACTTAGCATATCTGAGGTTTTAACATATAGCACAGGATAATCAAGCTCCTTTGCCAGTGCATTTATCAATAGTGTCTTTCCAGTTCCAGGAGGTCCAAATAGTAATATTCCTCTAGCTGGTTTTATATTATATGCATACTTCAGCTCAGAGCTTTTAAGAGGAGTTATTATTGCAGTCTTCAGTTCCTCTTTCACATCTTCGTATCCAGCAACATCTTCAAATCCCTGAACATTAGCACTACTTAGCTCTATGACAAAAGGCATATCCTTTACACTACTCTGTTTTCTTATTTCCCTCTCCTTAGAGAATCTTATTCCAGCTAAATTTACTATATATATAGCTATAACAGATAATATTGGAAATATATATACCCCTGGATGAACATTCAGATTGTACGATGGATAGATCCATAGAGAATATATAGGTATTAAAAGTAGTATGGGTAATGCTGTGAGTGCTTCACTAGGAATGTTTTTCACATATATCAGACCAGTAAGATAGGTGGGTATAAACAGAATAAGTGTCCATATCAGTATATATGCTAATAGAAAATCTTCAAATAAACCTTTAGTTATATTACCTATCATCATATACACATTCTTACCAAATTCTAGATGACCTTTTGGATCTCTAATGTTACTCAGTATCTCAGGTATCCCTTCTGCGAAGAATTCGATCACTCCAAGCTTAGCTCTATACCTATCCTCCCCAAATGTAAAGTAATCAATAGTATCTGATTTTATAAAGAAAGTAGAGTTGATATCCAGTACAGTTATGAATGAGAAGATTATAATCACAGATACAATAGCTAGTAATGTAGCTATTCTAGAACCAATAGTATAGGCAGATAGTAGATATGCCAATACAATTATTCCATCTAATGTCTTCAGAGGATACTGTAGTAATGGTAAGAAGAGAATCATGAATGTCAAGAACACTGCATTAGTATTCTCCCATAGAAAGAATATCATTATGGATAATAACAATAATCCATAATTCCCGAGAGTGGTACCTATATAATATAACCCTAATACTGCTAACAGAGCTGCTGTTAATATCCCTAATCGGAATTTGGAATATGCTAGATAGGCAGGTATCAGAGATATGAAAGGTGCTAAAACATAAGGATATGGGGGGAGAGCTAAAGTAATAATCAATGATGCCAGGTATACTAAAAACGCTCTATTGTATTTTTCCTCTTTTACAATCAGATTTATTTTAGATTTTACAACTACATCAACTGTTGATAATGACATCAATAAAAAATATGAATATAATTATTTAAATCCTAAACTAATCACGTTCGTATTCATATCGTGGGGTGATAGTATTATATTTAACAACCAATCTGTTAAATATCTCTTCCCTCTGCCTAACATCAGTCTTATTATCGACAATATTATTATATAACTCATTTACGAATCCTTGCCAATCCTTGATGCTATCTAGAAAGTGCAACCATGATAGAACAACTGAAGATGGAATCTCCAGATCATATATAAGCTTTTCCAGATCCCCAATCAACTTATCAGCTCTCAGATTTCTAACCTGACCTGCAGCAACAAATACCTTTAATCTATCATCAACATGTATATCACGTACTAGCTCTCTGAAAGTTCTATTATTTAGAAATTCCTCAAGCTTCTTATAATCAAGATAAGTACGTGATATTAAATCGGATATATGATCTTTAGTTAAGTACTTTTTCAACTTACCATAGAATAATTCAAAATCCTCTATCTTTCTCATACCTTCCAATGTTGTAACTTTTAATTCGTATTTAATCACAGCCTCTAACAAGTTCAGATCTTTATCATCTCTTACAATCTTTAGATACTCATCTAACCTATCTGCCTGTTTAATGTTATTTTTATATAGATTTACAAGAAAACGAATGTTATTTATCTTACTAGATGGATTTAAATTGGTCTTAATTCTATCAATTATATCCTTACTTTGCTCTAACTCTGAGAGAAACTCAGGATATTCTTTAACTGTATAAGCGATTGCTGGCAATAGTTTCCATCCTGAGAAATCGTATTTATCTAATCTCATCCTATTAGCAATACTTATAGGATCTATTCCAAGTTCTTTTACTTGATTAGCTATACTCTTATGGAAACCAGATTCAGGGATTGCATCCATGTTTATTTATCTAGAAAATGTTTTAAAAATTAGC
>Ga0105160_1000306_pt1 | contig 24273 bp, 23 predicted proteins | sample GXS110809BmetaG_FD_89591 | JGI IMG/M metagenome (GOLD analysis project Ga0105160, IMG submission 89591) | Hot spring microbial communities from Gongxiaoshe hot spring, China to study Microbial Dark Matter (Phase II) - GXS 110809B | ecosystem: Environmental > Aquatic > Thermal springs > Hot...
GAATTACTTTAATTGAAGATACGATTTATGTTCTTTATGTAGGTTTTGATAATTATTTACCTCAACTTTATATAACTTCAATTAAAAAAGATGATTTCCTTTCTTATAACTGGAACTTTACCAAAGCAATAAATATTTCCCCACCTAACATCATTGTTAAAAGCGGAGTCCTTTTCCCAGAAAAAATCAAAGGCAGATATCTTATTTTCTATAGAATCTTTCCTGATATTTGGGGAGATTTTGTTGATGATTTAGAGTTTAAAGAAAAGAAATATCTTCAAGGAGAAATTTTTATAAAAATAAGGAAAAATAGTTGGGACAGTAGAAAAATAGGAGCAGGAGCCCCACCAATTAAAACTCGCTATGGTTGGCTTTTAATTTACTATGGAGTTAACGATAAAGATCCAGGTAAATATCATATTGGGGCAATGATTCTTGATTTAGAAGATCCTAGAAAAGTAATTGTAAGATCAGAGCCACTTATAAGTCCTTCTGAGTGGTATGAACTTAATGGTCATAAACCAGGAATTTGTTATCCTACTGGAGCAGTGGTTAAAGATGAAAAAATTTTAATTTACTATGGTGCAGCTGATAGTTATGTAGCTGTTGCTTGGGCTAATTTTGATTACTTTTTAGAAGAGTTAATAAGAGGTAAAAAAGCTTATTTTGAGAAAAAACTTGTAGGCAAAAAATCAAAAACTAGAAAATGATAAAAAGGTATGAAAAAAACCCAATTTTAAGCCCTGATTTTAAATCATCCTGGGAAGCATATGCAGTTTTTAACCCTTGTCCAGTAATTTTTAAAGGAAAAATTTATCTTTTATATAGAGCTCTTTCTTTACCCCACTATCATCATTTAGCAAGAATGGTTCTTTCTGTTTCAGATATAGGAATTTGTGAAAGTAAAGATGGAATTAATTTTAAAAAAAGAAGGAAATTTATTTGGCCAGAGTATGAATGGGAAAAATTTGGTTGCGAAGATCCAAGAATTGTTGAGTTCGAGGGTAACTTTTACATTTTTTATACAGCTCTTTCTGTTTATCCTTTCTCAAGTGAGGGAATTAAAGTTGGTTTAGCAATTTCTAAGGATTTGAAAAGTATAAAAGAAAAACATCTTATTAGTCCTTTTAATGCAAAAGCAATGAGCCTTTTTCCAGAAAGAATAGATGGGAAAATTTGGGCAATTCTTACAGTAAATACTGATAGACCGCCGGTTGAAATTTGTCTTTGGCAAGGAGAAAGAATTGAAGATTTATGGAATGAGAAAAAATGGATAGAGTGGTATAAAGAGCACAAAAATTGGGCTCTTAACCTTAAAAGAAATGATAAAGACTATATAGAAGTTGGCTCTCCCCCAATAAAGACTCCCTATGGTTGGTTGCTTTTTTTCAGCTATATTAAAGATTATTTTTCTCCCTCAAGAATTTTTACTGTTGAAGCCATGCTTTTAGATTTAAAAGATCCAAGAAAAATTATAAGCAGAACAAAATTTCCTCTTCTTTTTCCTTTGCAGCATTACGAAAGGATAGGTATTGTAAACAATGTTGTTTTTCCTTCAGGAGCAATTTTAAAAGGAAAAAAGATTTATCTTTACTATGGGGCAGCGGATACTGTTTGTGCTCTTGCTTTTGTTGACTTTGAAGAGTTAATTAAAAAGTTAACCGAAAAAAAAGAATTTCAAGTTATAAAGTTAGAAAAACCAATAATTTCACCAACAGAACTTCCTTGGGAAAGTAAAGCGACATTTAATCCTGGGGTAATTTATCTAGAAGGCAAATTTCATATTCTTTACCGGGCAATGAGCCAAGATAACACCTCTGTTTTTGGTTATGCTCAAAGTGATGATGGTCTACATATTACTTATAGATCAAAAGAGCCAGTTTATATTCCAAGAGAGGACTTTGAAAAGAAAATTATCCCCAAAGGAAATAGTGGTTGTGAAGATCCACGAATCACCTACATAAAAGAAGATAAAAAAATTTATCTTCTTTATACAGCTTTTGATGGTCTTAACCCTCCAAAAGTTGCTTTTTCTTCAATTAAAGTTGATGATTTTCTTTCAAAAAATTGGAACTGGGAAAAACCAAAAGTAATTTCTTTTCCTAATTTAGATGACAAGGATGCCTGCTTGTTTCCAGAGAAAATTAATGGTAAATATTGGATTGTCCATCGCGTTGGTGATGATATAGATATTACTTGTGTAGATAATTTAGAATTTAAAGATTATTTAGGCGAGATAAGATGGATTTGGCCAAGACCTGGATTTTGGGATAGCAGAAAAGTAGGAGCTGGTGCCCCACCAATAAAGACTTCTTATGGTTGGCTTTTAATTTATCATGGGGTAGATGAGAAAGGAGTTTATCGAGTTGGTTTTGTTCTTGCTGATCTTAAAAATCCTTTAAAAATTATTTCCAGAAGTTATGAGCCGTTTATGGAACCAGATAAAGATTGGGAAATTAAAGGATTAGTTGATAATGTAGTTTTTCCTTGTGGAATGGTTATGCTTAAAGATAAAATTTTTATTTACTATGGAGGGGCAGATAAAGTTGTTGGTGTTGCTTTAACATCTTTAAAAGATGTTTTAACTCATTTAGGTATTAAATGAAAATTAATTTTAAAGATAAAAAACTTTTAGCTTTTGATTTAGATGGAACTTTAACTTTAAGTAAATCAAAAATTAAAAAAAAGATGAAAAGATTACTTTTAAATCTGAATAATTTTTATTTTATCTTTATAATTGGAGGTGGGAGAAAAAAAGAAATTGAAAGACAAATAGAAGAGCTTAGAGACTATGTGTTTCTTGGCGCTGTTTCTGGCACTAGAATCTATAAAAAAGGAAAACTAATATTAAAGGAAAAGAATATGACAAAAAAACAAATTGAACTTATAAAGAGAAATCTTAAATTTTATTTAAAAAGTTTAAAAATTAATTTTAAAACATTTGGTAGAAGAATTGATTTTCGCGGATCTCAACTTACTTTTTCTTTTTTAGGCATTAAAGCACCACTTGAAGAAAAGTTAAAATTTTCCAAGCTTGATGAGAAAATTAAAATAAGAAAAAAATTAATTTATTATATGAGGAAAAGATTAAAAAATATTGACTCTTCCATAGGTGGCTTGACTTCAGTTGATTTTAATTTAAAGAATCAAAATAAAGGTTCAATGATTTTAAAGCTTGCTAAATTTTTAGGAATTGAAAAGAGGGAAATTTTATTTTTTGGGGATAAGATTTTTCCTTATGGCAACGATTATTCTGTTTTTAAAAAAGGAATAGAATGTATTTTAGTTAAAAATCCAGAGGAAACTTTTAAAATTTTAAAGAAAATTTATGGATATTTTAAAAATAATAATTGAACATTTTTTTAAAAGCTTAAAATTCAGACCAAAAATTCCAAAAGGATTTAAACTTAAAAAAAGAGTTTTATTTTTTGGAATTGGTGGCTCTGGCTTTGGCGGAGAAATTTTGAAATTCCTTAGTAAAAGAATTATTTTAGTTGAAAAGAATTATAAATTTAGTTTTCAGCAAAAATTAGATGATTTTTCTACTATTGTTTGTTCTTGGTCAGGAAAAACAAAAGAGATTCAACTTGTCTTAAATGAAATAAAGAAAGCAAAACCACTTATTGTAAGTTCTGGTGATCTTGCAAATAAATTCAAAAATTTGCCAACGATAGTTTTACCAAAAAATGAGTTTTCTCCTCGTTTTAATCTAGGTTATTTTATTTCTGTTTTTTCTTTTCTTGAAGAAAAAAAGCTTTGGAGAAGACTTCAAAAAATAAATACAAAAAAAATTTTAAAGAAAGTATTGGAAATTTTAGATGATAAATTTTCAAAAGATGTTATTTTAAAAATTAAAAAGAGAATTCCTTTGATTTATAGTTCAAAAGAAAATTTTCCTCTTGCTTATCTTATGAAGATAAAATTAAATGAAAATTCAAAAATTCCAGCTTTTTGCAACTTTTTTCCTGAGCTTGCTCATAATGAACTTTCTTTTCTTCCAAGATATTCTCGAAAGTTTTTGTTTGTTATTTTAAAAGATAAAAAAGAAAAGTTTATAGAGTTCCAAGTTGAAATTTTTAAAAAAATTCTAAAAAATTCAGAAATAATCGAGATAATTTTACCTGAAGAAAAACTTGAAAAACTTATCTTTGTAAATCTTTTTTCCGACGTTCTTACTTATAAGATTTCTGGTTCGAATATAATAAAAAATAAGACTTTAGAAGTTTTCAAAAAAAGTTTAGGAAAATATGAGGGAGATAAAATACAATAAGAATTTTAAAATAATTACAGTCATTGATCCAGGTGCTGATGATTTTGATTTTATTGAGAATGAATTCAAGATAGAAAGGAACGATTTAGAAGAATTCAAAATGCCCTATCATCTTTCTGATTATGATGTAAGGACTAAGTACAGTTTTTTAGTTATTTCTTTCCCTAAAGAGAAAAACTTTTTAAAAGAGGCCCTTGAAATAGAAAATGTTTACTTTTTCTTTTCTAATACTTTCTTTATTTGTCTTTCTAAAGGAGAATCGCTAGTCAACAAGATAATAGATGATATTTTAGATGACCCAAAAATTTCTCTTCCTAATACCGAAAAATTGCTTTATTACATTTTAAAATCCCTTCTTAAAGTTTACTATTCAATTTTAAGAACAATAGATCATGAAATAAATTTTTTAGACAAAAATATAAATAAATTACCACCTCAAATCCTCAACCAGAGAATTGTCTTTTTAAAGAAAAATCTTATTTTATTTTTAACAAACACAAAATCTTTTTATGAAGTTTTTGAAGAAATTGTCAAAAACCGCATGCCAAATTTTAGAAGATATTCTCATCTTTGGGAAGGTTTTTTGGACGAAGTAAATTATATCTACGTTAGACTTGAAGACTATCAACTTATTATTGATGGCTATCAAAGATCAATTGAAAATATCCTTTCTATCAACATTAACAAAAATATTTTACTTATAACTTTAATTCAAACATTATTTTTACCTCCAACACTTATAGCTTCAATTTATGGCATGAATGTAAATTTACCTCTTGCTCATAAAAATTATGCTTTTTATCTTATTTTATTTTTTATGTTTTTTATAAGTATTCTTTTTTGGCTTTTGTTAATTAAAAAGAAAGGCTAATCAATTATTTTAATTTTAAGCTCTTTGAGTTTTTCTTCATCTAAGTTATCAGGAGAATTCATCATTAAATCTTGTCCTTCACCAGTTTTTGGAAAGGCAATAACTTCTCTTATTGAGGGTTCATTAAAGATTACCATTAAAAATCTATCTATCCCAGGAGCAATACCACCATGAGGTGGTACGCCATATTTGAAAGCTTCAATAAGATGACCAAATTTTTTTTCTATATCTTCTTTTTTATTTCCCATCACCTCAAAGACTTTAATTAAAATGTCAATATCAGTTTCTCTCAAAGATCCACCACCAATCTCATAACCATTACAAACAAAGTCATATTGAAAAGCAAGCAAACTTTGAGGCTCTTTTTCTAATTTTTCTATCAAATCTTTTTTTGTTCCAGTTCTTTTTATTTTTACGAAAGGATGATGAACAGCGTCCCATCTTTTTTCAGTTTCTTTCCATTCGAACATTGGAAAATCAACAATAAAAGCAAAAGCAAGCTCATTTGGGTCATTTTTATTTTCTCTTAAGTCAGGTTTATCAGTTTTGTATTTTTCTATAACTTCTTGATATTTAAGTCTTGGAAAGGGAACTTTAGTAATTTTTTTCTCTGGGAATAGCTCTTTTACAAGATCTAGGTATAAGTTTTCTATTAAACTTAGAATTTCTTCTTGATCTTCAACCCAAGAAATTTCAATATCTAATTGAGTAAATTCAGGTTGTCTATCACCTCTCGGATCTTCATCGCGAAAGCATCTGGCTATTTGAAAATATTTTTCAAAACCAGCTATCATTAAAAGTTGTTTATATTGTTGAGGTGATTGGGGTAGAGCATAAAATTTTCCAGGATAAAGTCTTGAAGGAACAACATAATCTCTTGCTCCTTCAGGTGTAGATTTTGTTAGAATTGGAGTTTCAATTTCTACAAAACCTCTTTCAGTAAGCCAGTTTCTTATAAAAAGAATAGTTTTGTGTCTGTAAAGAAGATTTCTAAATAATCTTTCTCTTCGAAGATCAAGATATCTATACTTTAATCTTAACTCTTCACTTATTTCGTATCCCTCGGTTTCCAAAGGAAAGGGTGGGACGAGGGAGCTAGAGAGAACTTCTAATTTTTCAACTTTAAGTTCGATTTCGCCAGTTTTTATTTTTGGGTTAATTAAATTCTCGGGCCTTTTTTGAATAATTCCTTCAACTTTTAGAGCACCATATTTTGATTTTTTAAGAATTTGAAAACCTGGATTTGTAGAGTCAATGACTGCTTGCAAAATTCCTGAACGATCTTTTAAATCAAAAAAGATTAATTTTCCATGATCTCTAAAATTCCAAACCCACCCATAAAGAGTTACTCTTTTGTTTATAAATTTTAAAGTATCTTCAATGAATATTTCTTTCATAATAAAGTATTAAAGTAAATATCTTCTACCTCATTTTGATTATCTAGGGCCTCAAGTAGTTTTTTTAATTTTTCTTTTCCTTCATCTGAGATGGTTATTATTTCTTTTGGTACCCAAGAAATTTCTATTTCATTTTTTATTTCTTTATTTTCCTCTAAAAATTTCTTAAAATTTTTAAAATCTTCAAGATCAAAATAAACTTCAACAGAATCATCAATTTTTATATCTTTTGCTCCTAAATCAATTAATTTTTCTTCTAATTTTTCATTAAATACATTTTTTTCAAATCTTATAATTCCTTGTTCTTCAAAAAGCCACTTTACCGCACCACCTTCAGCAAGCTTTCCCCCGAACTTGTTAAGGATTCCTTTAATTTCAGATGTTGTTCTATTTCTATTTTCAGTAATGGCTTTTACCAGAATTGCTACTCCTTCTGGTCCATAAATTTCATAAAAGACTTCTTCAAGATTTTCATGCTCAATTATTCCACTTGCTCTTTTTATTGCTCTTTCAATATTTTCCTGAGGCATTCCTAAAGACTTTGCTTTTTCTATAGCTGCTTTCAATTTGAAATTTCCTTCAACATCTGGCCCTCCCTGTCTTACAGCTACAGTTATTTCATTAGCAAGTTTGGAAAAAAGTTGACCTTTTTTTTGATCTAAGATAGCTTTCTTATGTTTTATTTGTGCCCACTTAGAATGACCAGCCATAAAAATAATTTTAACTTAATTTTTCGATAGCTTTTTTAACTCTTTGGATTGTTCTTTCTTTGCCTAATATTGAAGCTATCTCAAATGGTCCAGGTGAAGCTTCAAGTCCAGTTAGAGCTACTCTAAATGGCCAAAAAACAAGACCTAAATCATTAGGAGAAAGCTTTGAAAGTTCTAACTTTATTTTTTCAGGATTAAATTCTTTTTCTTCAATTCCTTCGAGGACATTTAAAGTTTTTTCTAAAAATTCTTTTATTACTGTAGATGGCGCTTTATTCCAAATTAAAAGTTCAGGTTTATAATCTGGTTCTTCAAAAAAGTAAAATGAATTTTCTATAAGTTCTTTTAGAGTTGAAGCTCTCTCTTTAGCTAAGTTAATTATTTTTAAAATATAACTTTCATCTTGGAAATTATATTTTTCTTTAAAATCTTTATAGGTTAGACTTAAAATTTCGCTAGGACTTTTTCTTAGAAGATAATATCTATTAAACCAAATAAGTTTTTTCTCATTAAAGACAGCTGGTTTTTTCTGGACTCTTTCAAGAGAAAAAGCCTCAATTGCTTCATTTAAAGAATAGATTTCTCTATCACTTGATTCATGCCATCCTAAAAGTAAAATAAAGTTTATTATTGCTTCAGGCAAAAATCCTTCTTCTTTTAGCTCTGAAATACTTGTTGCTCCATGCCTTTTAGAAAGTTTAGAATAATCTTTAGAAAGGATCATCGGAAGATGAGCATATTGGGGAATTGGCATGTTTAAAGACTTTAAGACTATTATTTGTTTTGGTGTATTTGAAAGATGATCTTCGCCTCTTATTACATGAGAGATACCCATTAAAGCATCATCTACTGGAGTAGCGAAGTTAAATAATGGTTCTTCTTCTGATTTTGCTATTATAAAGTCTCCAATCAAAAGTGTATCGAAGACAACTTTTCCTTTTATAAGGTCATTTATTTCTAATTTTTGAGGTTCAACTTTTATTCGGAAAACATAACTTCTTGTTCTTTCAAAAAAGCTTATTTCTTCTTTTGTTAGTTTTGAACATCTACCAGAGTATCTTGGAGCAATACCTTGAGATATCTGTTCTAGTTTTTGAGCTTCAAGTTCTTCTTTGGTACAGAAGCATTTATATACTTTTCCTTCTGATTGAAGTTTTTTTATTAACTCTTTATAAATTTCAATTCTTTCTGACTGTTTGAAAAAGGAATCAAATTCAATATTAAGCCATAAAAGAGAATTTTTAATATCTTCCTCAAATTCTTTTTTAGATCTTTCTTTATCAGTGTCTTCTATTCTTAAGATAAATTTACCCCTATTTTTTCTTGCAAAAAGAAAGTTAAATAAAGCAGTTCTTGCCCCACCGAGGTGAAGTTTCCCAGTTGGGGAGGGAGCAAATCTAGTCACTACCATACTAAATTAATTTTACCACTTATGCTAAAACTTGACAAAAATCTAGTTGTGAGTAAAATTTTAAATATTATGGTAATCAAAACTTTAATGTCAATTTGCTTGTTTATTTTCGGCCGGCGGCCCCTAACTTTTTGATTTAGTTAAGATTTCTAGAAAGTTAGGGGCCGGATCAACCGGCCCTTTTTAATTTTATGGAATTTTCAAAGACAAAAATCCCAACTATTTATGGAGAACTTTATTTCTGGTGTTTTAAGTTTGACGGTCAAGAAGTTTATGTAATCACAAATAAACTAAAATTAACTAATCCTGTTAACTTAAGATTACATTCAGCCTGCTTTACAAGTGAGATTTTTGGTTCTCTTAAATGCGATTGCAAAAATCAACTAAATAAATTTTTAAACCAGATGAAAAGTAAAGATTCTTATATATTAGTTTATTTTCCATCGCATGAAGGAAGAGGAATAGGATTTTTTAACAAATTAAAAGTTTATGAAGTTCAAAGGAAACTAAATCTAGATACTTATGAAGCAAACAAATTTTTAGGTTTTCCTATAGATAAAAGAGACTTTTCCTTAGCTATTCCAATTTTAAAACATTTCAAGATAAAAGACATCATCCTTTATACCAATAATCCTTATAAGATTTCTTTTATAAAAAAACTAAAAGAGGCTGGTTTTAAAATTTTAAAAAGAAAAGAAATCATAAGCTTTAACGGCTCGAGTTATTGTCTTAATTATTTACTCACCAAAATAAAGAAAGGAAATCACCTGATAGATGAAAGAATTTTTAAAGAAAAATTTTTAAATGAAGAAATTTAATTAACATGTTTTTTGATCTTCATCTTGATTTAGAAGTTTATCTAAATGAAAATCTAAGGAAGTTTTTGAAATTTGAGAAAAGAAATTTGAATAAGTTAAATGAAAATTTGCCTTTTGATTTCAAGCAAGCGGAAAAAGTAGGACTTAAGTTTGCAGTAGTTCAGTTTCAAAGTTTGAAATTTGAAAATGGAAAACTTAAAGAGATAAAATTAAGTGAGTTTTTAAAAAATTATGAGACATTTCTGAGAAAGATTAAAGAATTTAAAAAGGTAAAAATTATAAAAAGTAAAGATGATCTTTATTCTTTAAAAAAGAGTCAAATTGGAATAATTTTAGGTGTTGAAGGTATGTATTTTTTGAAAAGTTTAAAGCATTTAGATATTTTATGGAAAAATGGTATTAGAGTTTTTGGACTTACTTGGAATTTTACTAACAGTCTTGCTGGAGGACTAAATAATCCTGAGGTAGGAATTAAAAAATTTGGCAAAGAGGTTATTTTTCAGATATTAAAATATAATGGAATTTTAGATCTTGCTCACAGCTCAGAAAAAACTAAAATAGAATTGGCTGAAAAATACCCAGAGAATGTTATTTTTTCTCATAACAATTTAAAGAAATTTAAAAATTTTCCTCAAAATATTTCTGACAAAATCTTAAAATTAGTTAAAAGAAATAATATTCTTGTAGGTCTTACTTTTTTGCCTAAATCATTAGACGAAAATAACTTTTTGGGGTGGAAGAAGAATTATGATTATCTTTTGAAGTTTAATAAAAAATCTCTTGCTCTCGGAACTGACTTTTTAGGTTTTTCCTTCCAAGAATCAGCTCCAGATTGCTTCAATTTTTTAGAGCTTAATAAAAATTTCAAAAAATTTAAAATAAAGAAAAAACTTCTTTTTGACAACGCTTATAAATTCTTTTATAATAAAATATCAACATGGAAAACTTAGAAAAAACTCCAGAAAGAATTAAGCGAGAAGAAACTCCAGAAAAGAAAATAACGCTTGAAGTTTTAGAGGATTATATAAAAGAAAGAAAAGAACTGTCAAAAGATGATCTTTCAATTCTTGCTAAAGAATTTGGTATACCTATAGAAGATTTAATTAGAGTTTCTGAAAACATAAAAAAAGAGCTATATGGAGATTCAAAAGAGACTGAAATTTTAACATTGACTACAACCTATCATTTAAATCCTTGGGAAATTTTTCAATATCTTTTAGCTAAAGAAAGAATAACTCTTGTATGCAAGCGTTTAGGAAAATGGAAAAATTTTGATTTACCTGTGACTTGGACTCAAGAAAAAAATGAAAAATTTTCAGAGATGTTTAGAGGTCTTTTAAATTTACCTATCCAGCGTATTTTTGGTATTCAAATTACGAATAAAACTACTGCTTTGGATTTTTATAATAAACTTAAAGAAGAAGTTTTTGAAAAATTTGACGATAAAAATTTAGAAGAAAATTATAAAAGAAATATTAAAAGATATCTTTCCGATAGTGGCCTTTTAGGCAACTACACCGAGAAAGAAAAAAATAAAATAGTTGATGAATTATATAGTTCAATTAAAGATGTAATAACTGATTTTTTTGATTTTTATGAAAAAGAAGTTAAAGTGAGTGAAAATGAAAGAAAATTTGAGAATGCGATTCAAAAGATTTTTGAGGGAGAAAAATTAAGGCCAATTTTAGAAAGACTAGAGTTAAATAAAGAGAATTATAAAAGTAATCTTGCTAAGATAGTGTTTTTAATCTGTATTTTATCGGGTGCAGTTCATGTAGGTGCTGAATGGCCTAAAGAAGATGAACCTGGGAAATATAATATAGTAAGACAAGCCTTAGGTCTTCCTCTTCTTCCCGAATTTGCTCCAAATGTTTTCTTTGAAAGATATTCTTTTATTTCTGAGGGAATTCCTGATTCTTTTACCTTAAGATTAATTTTAGGGGAATACACTAAAAATATAATAAATACAGCAGCAATTGAAGAAAGAGAAAGTGGCCCATTTTCTCCTTTTAAAATTTTAAAAGAAACTCACTTAGTTGTGGTGGAAGATTTTACAAGGAGAATAAGAATTTTTGATTTTATTCATAAGTATTCTAAAGATGAAATTTTTGAAAAAATGATTACCAGGCAAGAACTTGAGCGCCTAATTGAAAAACTTCCTCAACAAGATAAAGAGCGTTTAGAAGAAGCTCTAAAAGATGTTAAAGCTGATGAAAAAATTTCAATAAACCAGGTTTTAGAGAAAATTACAAAAGGCAACAAGTTTATTTTGGAAAGAGGAATCTTTAAAACTTTAGTTAATCTTTACATTGAAAATCCTAAGACTATAGAAGAAATATTTGGAGTAAAGGAAGATATTTTAGAAAAGACTTTTAGGGGGTGGGAAGGCGAACTTAAGGGTCTAGAGAAGATAAGTTTAAAAATGTTAAAAAAAATAAATTTTGATACATCACAAGCTAGTACTTTTTTACCACTTAAAACTAAAACTGATCGAGATAAAATTCTTCAATTTTCCCTTCATGTTTGATATGTTATAATTTTAGATATGAAAGAGCTTAATCCTGGTAATGAAATACCAAAAAAAGTTAATGTTTTGATTGAAATTTCAAGAGGAATGAGAAACAAGTATGAGTTTGATAAAGAAATCGGAATTTTAAAACTAGATAGAGTTTTATGGACTTCAGTTGCCTATCCAACTGATTATGGTTTTGTGCCCCAGACTTTATGTGAAGATGGAGATCCTTTAGATGCATTAGTGCTAACAAGATATAGTTTGATTCCAGGAGTTTTAGTTCAGGTACGTCCTTTAGGTTATTTAGAAATGATAGATACTGGTGAGAAAGATGAAAAATTAATAGGTGTTCCTTCAGAAGATCCATTTTTTGAAAAATATAAAGACTTAAAAGACATTCCTGAGGCTTTACTTAATGAAATTTCCCACTTTTTTAAAGTTTATAAAGAACTTCAGCCTAAAAAATGGGTAAAAATAATTGGTTGGCATCCAAAAAAGCAAGCTTATAAGTTAATTTTAGATTCTATAAAAAACTATAAAAATGCTGTTAAAGGTTGAAAATTTAACTGTAAAATTTGATGAGACTCCAGTTTTAGAAAATATAAGTTTCGAGTTAGAGGAAAATGAAGTTTTAGGTGTTATTGGGCCAAATGGAGCAGGAAAAACAACACTTTTGAAGGCTTTAATTTTTCAAATTCCTTTTGAAGGGAAAATTACTTATAAAGAAGGCACAGTGGTAAAAATGGTGCCCCAATTAAAAAACTTAAACAGAAACTTACCTCTTACTGTTGAAGAATTTTTTATTTTTTCAAAAATTCCTCAAGAAGTTTTTAAAAGTTTTTTTGATGAAAAATTTCTAAAGAAAACTCTTAGCAATCTTTCAGACGGTGAGCTTCAAAAAGTTTTAATAATTAAGGCACTCTCTCAAAAACCAGATTTAGTTCTTTTAGATGAACCATCATCTTTTTTGGATCCTAAAAATAAAGAGACAGTTTTTTCAATAATAGAGAAATTCCATGAAAGAGATAAATTTTCTATAATTATCGTTTCTCATGACATTTCCTTAATTTCTTCTATGACCGATAGAGTAATTTGCTTGAATAAAAATCTTGTCTGTGATGGACCAATAAGCCATCTTACTCCAGAGATTTTAGAAAAACTTTATGGTTATAAAGTAATGGCTCATCTTCACCGACACTAAGATGGAAATTCAACAGATTGTAATTACAATAATTTCAGCAATTTCTCTTTCTCTTTTATCTGGTTTTGTAATTTTGAAAAGACAGTCTTTAATTGGTGATGCCTTTTCTCATATTGCTCTTCCAGGTATTGCTCTTGCTCTTTCTTTGAAAATAGATATTTTTTGGGGAGCCCTCATTTTTCTTTTATTAGGTACATTTTTAATAATTGCTATCAGAGAAAAAATAAAAATATTTTTAGAGGCTGTCGTTGGTTTTATATTTTTACTTTTTCTTTCTCTGGGGAAAATTTTTATAGAGGATGAAGAACTTATAGAGTCTTTATTTGGTAATATTCAAAAAGCTACAACTTTAGATCTTGGAATAGCAATTATAGTCTGTAGCTTCATTATCTTTACTATTTTAAAGTTTAAAGATAAGTTAGCAATAATTTCTTTTTCTGAAGAATTTGCTCAAGCTGAAGGTATTAATGTCAAAAAAATAGATTTTATTTTCCTTTTAATGATAGCTATGGCAATTGCTCTTGGGATAAGAGTTACTGGAGTTTTACTTGTTGGTTCTTACCTTATCCTTCCTGGACTTAGCTGCCTTTTAATTACTAAAAGTTTTAATAGGTTTTTGCTTTTATCTGGTTTTTATGGTATAATTTCAAGTTGTCTAGGTATTTTTCTTTCTCGCTTTATAGAACTTGGACCAGCTATTGTAATTTCTCAAAGTTTAATTTTTATAATTTTTTTTATTTTAAAAAGTTTTAAGTTATAATTTTATTTTGCCAGGGTAGCTCAGTTGGTTAGAGCACCGCTCTGGTAATGCGGAGGTCACGGGTTCGAATCCCGTCCCTGGCTCAGAGCGGGCGTAGCTCAGCCCGGATAGAGCGCCTGCCTGTCACGCAGGAGGTCGCGGGTTCAAATCCCGTCGCCCGCGCCGGGGTGTGGTGTAATGGCAGCACGCGTGCTTTGGGAGCACGTAGTTTGGGTTCAAATCCCAACACCCCGACTTATGAGAAAAGAAAAATTTGAACCAGGCTGGTTTTCAGAAAAAGTAAAAAAAGAAATCAAAGAGCAAGCACTTAAGGAAATTAAAAAGTTTGTAGAAGTTAAAGATTTAGATAAAGCAAGTTTAGAAAGTTTAATATATCAGATAGTTGAAAAATTAGTTAAAGATTATGTAAATAAGATTCACTCTGAATATTTTTCTTCTCATCCTTTAAGCGATGAAGAAGAAATAGCTATTTCTGATGCTTTTAAGGGTGACACTAGACTAGTAGAAAAAGATCCTAATTTAAGTAAGTATTCTAGTTCTTTTCGAGTTGAAAAAATAATTAAAGAAGTCTCACTCGAGATCTCAAATGAGATTATAAAAAGATTTAAAAAATCTAGCTAGCGGGGGATAGTGTAATGGTAACACGCCTGGTTCGGGTCCAGGAGATTTCGGGTTCGAGTCCCGATCCCCCGATAAATTAATGAAACCAAGATTAAAATTTGAGAGCTTCCCCCAATACTATAAATATTTTTCTTTTTTAATTGATAAAGAAAGAGAGGCAACAATTTCAAATTTAAGAGAAGAATTAAAATTACCCCCTAAAGAAAGAGAAAGATCAGGTAAAGCTATTTTAGATCTTAAGGTAGATAAAATAAAAAAGACTTATGGAATGAAATACGAAGTTATTCTGGTAAGAGACGAGATTATAAAAGAAAATGAGATAAATATTGGAGACTTAGTTATTTTAAGTACTGATCCATTTTATGACCCAATTGAAGGAGTGCTTTCTTTTAAAGATAAAAAGTCTATTGGTATTATCGTTAATGAACCAGTTAATTTTAAAGATAAGTTAAGAGTAGATTTATATTGTAATGAGACAACTTTTAGAAGAATGAAAAAAGCTCTTAATATTTTAGCCTTTAAAAAAGAGATTTTCAGAATTCTTTCTGGTAGAGCTCAGCCAAGATTTAAAGAAGAAAAAATAACAATAAAAAATAGCTATCTTAATGAATTTCAAAGAGAAGTTGTCAAAAAAACTCTTTTAGCCAGAGACATCTTTTTAATTCAAGGTCCTCCAGGTACAGGTAAGACAACAACTATAGCTGCTTCAATTTATGAACATTCTAAGCGTGGTTATAGAATTTTAGCTTGTGCTGATTCTAATACAGCCGTTGATAATTTAATTGAAGCTCTTTTCAGATATAATTTAAAAGTTGTAAGAATTGGACATCCAGGAAAGGTTTTGCCTTCAATTTTAGAACATACTCTTGATTTTCTAATTGAAAAAAACAATCATTTTAAAGAAGCAAAAATTATAAGGGATGAAATTGAAAGAATTAAGGAAAATCAAAAACAAATTAAGACTTCTTTTTCTAAAATAAAAATAAATAAAAATAAAGATTTCGAAATATTCTTTAAAAATAAAAAAGAAATTAAAAGGCTAATTAAACTTGCTTTAAGGCTTGAAAGAGCAGCTATAAAGGAAACTATTATGGGGGCTGATGTTGTTTGTGCTACTAATTCTGGAGCTGGCTCTGAGATTTTAGAAAATTTTAATTTTGATGTAGTTTTTATTGATGAAGCAAATCAAAGTACTGAACCTTCATGCTTAATTCCAATTGTAAAAGGAAAAAAAATAATAATGGCTGGTGATCATCAACAACTACCTCCTACAGTAGTTAATGAAAAGATTTCCCCTTATCTTTCTTTAAGTCTTTTTGAAAGGATGGTAAAAGTTTATGGTAAAGATATTCTTGGATTTTTGAAAGTTCAGTACAGAATGAATGAAAAAATTCTAAATTTTTCTAATTATAATTTTTATCAAGCAAAAATAATTTCATCTCCAGATGCTAAAAACAGACTTCTAGAGGATATTGTAAAAAAACCTTTAATTGAAAAGTTTTCGAGCCAAATTTCTGAAATTTTAAATCCAAGAAAACCAATTTGCTTTGTTGATATTGAAAGTAAAGAAGATCAATATCCAGGAGCGACATCTATTTTCAACAAAACTGAGGCAATTGTTTTGAAAATAATTTATGAAAAACTTCTTGAACTTGGTCTTAAAAAAGATGAGATAGGTATTATTAGTCCATATAAAGATCAAACAAGACTTCTTAAAGAAATAATAGGACAAGATGTTGAAATTAAGACTGTTGATGGCTTTCAAGGAAGAGAAAAAGAGGTAATTATTATTTCTTTAGTTAGAGCTAATGAAGATAAGAAAATTGGTTTTCTTTCAGAAAGAAAAAGATTAAATGTAGCTCTTACCAGAGCAAAGAGAAAACTTATAGCTATTGGTAATGCAAATACTCTTAAGTCTTCAGAACTTTATAGAAGACTACTTTACTATTTTAGCAAAAATAACTCCTATATAAAGCTAGATGTTAAAGAAATTCTTGATAAAACTTAAGTTTGTTAGATTATTATTTTACTAAAATATAAAATAAATACTTTTCTTTGACTTTTTGACCTTTTAAAAATTCAAAAGTAACAAGAAAATTTCCTTTTAAGTTCCATTTATGGTAAATTGTAAGATCATCATTTATTTTTATGTTTTCTTTTTCTCCATCACCCCAATCAACATTTAAAGCTTCATAATTGGATTTTTTTATGTAAAAACCTAAAGAATCTTCTTTTTTAAGAATAATTGATAAATTTTCAAATTTTTCTTTATTTTCAACTATTGATTCAACTTTCTTTTTTATTTTTTGAAAGTTATTTTCGACTTTTTGCCCAACATCTGTAACTTTTTCTATAAAATTTTCAACCCCCTCTTTTAAATTTTCTATTTCCTTTTTTATTGGCTCTTTAATATAATAAAAAGACTCTACTTTTGTTGGAATTTTGAAGATTTCTTGTTTTGGGAATTCAAAAATTTGAGCTTTTGAAAGTTTTGCTTTTATTTTTTCAAAAATACCTGAATTTAAAATTAAAAATATTAAAGAAAAAATTAGAACTCCTAAAAGCCAATAAATTAATGTTTTTTTAAGATAATCTTTAAATTCTTTCTCTGGTTTTAGCATGAAAATTATGCTATAATTAATTATAGCCTAAAATTAAAATTAATATGATACCATTTAATAAATTTACTTTTAAGGCTCAAGAAGCTCTTCAAAAGGCCCAAGAAAAAGCTATTTTACTTCACCATTCAGAATTAAGGGCAATCCATCTTCTTTATGGTCTTTTAAATACACCAGAAAATCTTTCTTTAGATATTCTTAGGAAATTAAACGTAAATATAGATGCTCTAGAAAAAGTTGTTAATGATGATTTAGCTAAACTTCCTCGAATCTTTACTGTTTCTCCTAGCCAAATTTATCTTTCAAATGAAACCGTTCAAATTTTAGACGAAGCTAAAAATTTTTCTCAAAAGTTTTCTGATGAGTTTGTCTCATGTGAGCATATATTTTTAGCTCTTCTTTCAGTAAGGACAATGGCAAGATATATTTTAGAAAGATATGGGGTTAATCTTGATAAAGCTCTTAAGATTCTTAAAGAATTAAGAGGAGATCAGAAAATAGTTGATGAAAGCCCAGAAACAAAGTTTAGAACAATTGAAAAGTATACTCAGAATTTAACAGACTTAGCAAAACAAAGGAAACTTGATCCAATTATTGGTAGAGATGCAGAAATAAGAAGAGTTATTGAGATTCTTTCAAGAAGGACAAAAAATAATCCTATTTTAATTGGTGAACCTGGCGTAGGAAAGACAGCTATTGTTGAAGGGCTTGCTCAAAGAATTGTCTCAGGGGATGTACCAAATAGCCTTAAAAATAAAGAGATTATATCTCTTGATATCAGCTTGATGATAGCTGGAACAAAGTTTAGAGGAGAATTTGAAGAAAGATTAAAAGCTTTTTTGAAAGAAGTCTTATCTAATAAAAATAGATATATAGTCTTTATTGATGAGATTCATACTTTAGTTGGAGCTGGAGCTGCTGAAGGAGCTATTGATGCTTCAAATATTCTAAAACCATCTCTTACTAAAGGTGAATTTCAGGTAATTGGAGCTACAACCTATCATGACTATAAAATTTATATTGAAAAAGATCCTGCTTTTGAGAGAAGATTCCAACCAGTTTATGTTGAAGAGCCGTCAGTTGATGAAGCGATAGCTATTTTAAGAGGACTTAAAGAAAAGTATGAAGTTTATCATGGAGTAAAAATCTCAGACTCAGCTGTTATTGCTGCTGTTAATCTTTCTGTAAGATATATTACTCAAAGATTTTTGCCTGATAAAGCAATAGATTTAATAGACGAAGCTGCTGCAGCTCTTAAACTTGAAAGAGAAAGTACCCCTACAGAAATAGACAATCTTCAGAGAAAACTTAAAATGCTTGAGATTCAAAAAGAAGTTATTTCAAAGGAAGAAGGAAAGCAACAAGAACTTAAAAAAATAGAAAGAGAAATAAAAAAGATTAAAAAGGATCTCGATAAAATGATCAAAATTTTTAATGAGGAAAAGGAAGTTGTAGCCAAAATTAGTGAACTTAAGATGCATATTGAAAATCTTAAAGAAGATGCCAGAGAAGCTGAAAGAAATAGTGATTTTGGGAGAGTTGCTGAAATTCTTTATGGCGAACTTCCCTACTATCAGAAGAAATTAGAGGAGTTAGAAAAGTTTCTTGAAAATAAAAAAATGAAATTTTTAAAAGATCAAGTAACCGACGAAGATGTTGCTAAAGTAGTTTCTCGTTGGACAGGTATTCCAGTTGCTAAACTAATGGAAAGTGAAGCTCAAAGACTTGCTCGAGCTGAGATAGAACTTAAAAAGAGAGTTGTTGGTCAAGATGAAGCTATTGAAGCAGTAGCTAATGCCTTGCGTCGAGCTAGAGCAGGTCTTGCTGACGAAGATAGACCGCTTGCTTCATTTTTATTTTTAGGACCAACAGGTGTAGGTAAGACAGAACTTGCAAGAGCCCTTACTGAATTTATGTTCAACGATGAAAAAGTTATGATAAGACTCGATATGTCAGAATATATGGAACCACATTCAGTAGCTAAACTTATTGGTTCTCCCCCTGGTTATGTTGGTTATGAAGAAGGTGGTCAACTTACAGAAATTATAAAACATAGACCATATAGCTTGATTCTTTTTGATGAAATTGAGAAAGCTCATCCAGATGTTTTCAACATTTTACTTCAAGTCCTTGATAATGGTAGGCTAACTGATGCTAAAGGAAGGACAGTTAACTTTAAAAATACAATTATTATAATGACCTCAAATTTAGGCTCTCAGTATCTTACTAAAAGTTCTACTTTAGGATTTTCTTATGAAGAAGAAAGAAAGGAATTTAGTTTTCAGGAATATAAAGATAAAGTTCTTTCAAGTATAAAAGAATTCTTTAGACCAGAATTTTTAAATAGAATAGATGAAATTATAATTTTCAAACCACTTACAAAAGAAGATCTTTCAAAAATTGTAGATATTCAAATAGAAAAATTAGCAAAAAGACTTAAAGAAAAAAACAACATTGAAATAAAAATTGACGAAAAGACGAAAGAAATATTAATCAAAAAAGGTTTTAGTCCTGAATATGGTGCAAGACCTCTTAAAAGAATAATTCAAAAACTTATCGTAGATCCACTTGCCCAAAGACTTATTAATAAAGAAATAAAACCAGGAATGCCACTTCTTTTAAAAGGAGAAAAAGATAAAATTTTGATTTTACCAGCAAAAAATGATAGAAAGAGTTAAAAAATATATTTCAGAGTCAGTTAATGAGCTGAAAAAAGTTAATTGGCTTTCGAAAAACGAAGTTTTGAGTTTTTCTTTAAAAGTTATCATTTTTTCTCTTTTAATGGCCTTGATTTTAGGTATCTTTGATGCTATAATATTAAATATTTATTAAACTATGGCCAAACAGAGAATAAACTTAGGGAGAAATTGGTATGCTGTTCATGTTGTTAATGGTTTTGAAGAAGTTGTTGCTGAATCTATTTTAAAAAGAGCAAAAGATTTTGATATGGAAGATAAAATTTTCAATGCTCTTGTTCCTAAAGAAAAGAAAGTAAAAATAAGAAAAAATAAAAAAGAAGTTGTAGAGGAGAAAATGTATCCTGGTTATGTTTTAGTTGATATGATTGTTACTGATGAGAGTTGGTATCTTATAAGGAATACCCCAAACGTAACTGGTTTTGTTGGGACAGGAACTACACCAATTCCTATAGAAAAAGCAGAGATAGAAGAAATTTTCAGAAGAATGAAACAAGAGCCAGTTATCGAGTTTGATTTTCAAATTAATGACATGGTTAAAATAATAGAAGGTCCTCTCAAGGATTTTGAGGGCAAAATTATAGATATAGATCAAAGTAAAGGGAAATTAAAGATTTTAGTTAATATTTTCAATAGAGAGACTCCTGTCGAAGTGAATATTTATCAAGTTAAAAAAATATGACAGACAAAAAAATAAAAGCAAGAATAAAGCTTTTAATTCCAGGAGGTCAGGCAACACCAGCTCCACCTATTGGTTCTAATCTAGCTCCATATGGAGTTAATCTTCAAGAGTTTTGTAAACAATTTAATGATAAAACTCGTCAAAGACAAGGAGAGATTTTCAGAGTAATAGTAAGTGTATATGAGGATAAAACCTTTAATTTTCAGATAAAAGAAGCTCCAGTTAGTTTTCTTTTAAAACAATATGCAAAAATAGAGAAAGGATCAAAAGACTCTTCAATTGTTGCTCGAATTACAATGGATCAAGTAAGAGAAATTGCTAAAAGAAAGATGAAAGATTTTAATACTCAAGATCTAGAAAAGGCTGTAAAAATGATTTTAGGTACTGCCCGCTCAATGGGCATTGAGGTTGTTGAAAAATGATTTTAATCTTTGAAGGTATTGATGGAAGTGGCAAAACAACCCAAATAAAATTACTTTCTAGAGAACTTAGAAAAAGAAAAATAAAGTACTATCTTACTAAAGAACCCAAAGAACCACTAAGAAGTGTTATTTTAAAAAATAAATTTCACCCCTTAGTTTATTTTTTTCTGTTTAACGCCGATAGAGCAAGGAATTTTCTTCAAATTAAAAAATATTTAAAAAAGAAATATTGGATTTTAATAGATAGGTCCTTTCCTTCAACTTTTGCTTATCAGTGGGCCTTAGGAAGGCTAGATAAGGTTATAGATAAAAAACTTCTTTTAAAAATAACCAAGATTTCAACTTTTTCTCTTTATCCAGATAAAGTTTTTGTTTTTGATCTTCCAGCAGAAATTGCTTATAGTCGACTTAAAAAAGAAAACATCTTCGAAGATAAAGGTTTGAATTATTTTAAGAAATTAAGAAAAGTATACTTAAAATTGAGTAAAATTTTTAAATGGCATGTTATTGATAGTTCAAAAAGTAAAAAAGAAGTCTTTGAAGAGATTAAAAAAATCTTAAAACTATGTTAATACCAAAAATTGGCCTTGAAATTCATACAGAAGTTAAAACTAAAAGTAAAATGTTTTGTTCTTGTCCTAATACTTTCGAAACTCAGCCTAATAGGTTTATCTGCCCTGTTTGTACTGGTCAACCAGGGGCTTTACCAACAATTAACAAGCAAGCTGTCTTTCTTACCCTCAAACTTGGACTTGCTCTTGGTGGTAAGATAAATTATAAAACTTATTTTGTAAGAAAGAATTATTACTATCCAGATCTTCCAAAGAACTATCAAATATCTCAATATGAACTTCCTTTTGTTGAAGGCGGTGTTGTTAAATTTTTTTTAGACGGAAAAGAAACTGAAGTTTTCCTTAAAAGAATTCATTTAGAAGAGGATGCTGGGAGACTTATTCATTTTGGAGATTTTTCTCTTATCGATTTTAATAGAGCAGGAGCTCCTTTAATAGAAATTGTTACTCTACCATGTTTAAAAACTTCAGAACAGGCAAAGATGTTTGCCCAAGAACTTATTCTTATTTTGAGATATTTAAATATCTCTGAAGCAAATCCCGAAAAAGGACAAATAAGATTTGAAGCAAACATTTCTGTTGGACCTAATGATGAACTTGGCACTAGAGTTGAAGTTAAAAATTTAAATTCTTTGAAATCTTTAAAAGAAGCTATTGATTATGAAATAGAAAGACAAGTTAATCTTATAAAGAAAGGAGAAAAAGTAGTTCAAGAGACTCGTGGTTGGGATGAAGTAAAAAGAATAACTTTTGTCCAAAGAGAAAAAGAGGAAGCTCAAGACTATCGCTATTTTCCAGAACCAGATCTTGTTCCTTTAGATCTTACAGGTCTTGAACTAGAAAGAGAAAAATTGCCTTTTGACCTAAGAAAAGAACTTATAGAAGAATATGGACTTTCTTATAAGGAGTCAGAAATTCTTATTTGGGAACCATGGGCTCTAGATCTTTTTAAAAAAACAGCTTCTTTTTTCAAAAAAAACTCTGAAGCTGTAAAACAAATCTTTAACTATCTTACGACAGATATTTTCTCTCTTTACCAGACTTATAAAGAAAATAAAATTACTCCAGAAGATTTTAAAACTTTAGTTGATTTAAATCTTAAAGGAAAAATTTCTTCAAGAATATTTAAAGAAATTTTGCAAAAAATTTTCAAAGGAGAAAAATTAAATGAACTTTTAAATATTTATCAAAAAATAACTGATCCTCAAGAAATAGAAAAAATCTTAAAAGATGTCATCAAGGAAAATCAAAGCGCTGTCCAGGACTATAAAAAGGGTAAAATTAACTCTTTTGAATTTATAATAGGTCAGGCTATGAAAATGACTTCTGGTAAAATAGATCCAAATTTGGCGCGAAAAGTTTTAAAAGATTTATTAGATAATCTTTAACTTAGCTTTGAGATTTAACTTTGTTTAAAAGTTTAGAATATCTACTTTTAAGTCTTGCTGCCTTGTTTTTATGAATAACATTTCTCTTAGCTGCTTTATCTAAGGCTTTAAAAACTAAACTTAGCTGCTTTTCTGCTTCTTGAATTTTATTTTCCCCGATTAATTTTTTAAATTCTTTTACTGCTTTTTTGATAGCTTCTTTTCTTTTTAGATTTCTTTCTCTTCTTTTAAGACTTTTTCTTAATTCTTTTTTTGCTGATTTCGTTTTCATATTTTAAATTTTAACATAATTTATTGATTTTTAAATTCCTCAAGTAATTTTTTAAGGTCTTTTGGAATTTTTGGAAATTGAGGCTCAAGATAGACAAGTAAATCTCCTCTACCAGATTTTGTTGGAAAGCCATAATTTTTAATTATTATAGGGTTTGAAATTGAAGTTTCTGGCTCAATTTTATATTTTATTGTTCTTCCTTCAAGAGTAGGGATTTCTATTTCTCCCCCAAACCAAATTTTAAGAATATTAACCTTTACTTTTGTTTTTAGATCTTTACCTACTTTTTCAAAAATATCATCTTTTTTTAGTTTTATTCTTATTAAAAGATCTCCGGGTGAAGCTCCTTTTGGTCCAGCATCACCTTCACCAATAAACTTTACTATACTTTCTTCTTCTACACCTGGAGGAATTTGAAGTTTTAGAGGTGTTATCTTTTTTACTGTTCCCCGACCTTGGCATTTTGGACAGTAAGTTTCAGGTATTTTTCCACTTCCTTCACATATTGGGCAGGTCGCTATTTGAGTTAGAGAACCAAAAATAAATGATTTTACCTCTTTGATTTTTCCGCTTCCATTACATTTTGTGCAAATTTTGTATTTTCCTTCTTTTGCTCCAGTTCCTTGACAGTCAGGACAGATAACAAATTTTTCTATATTTATTGTTTTTTCTGTTCCAAAAGCAGCTTCTTTAAGAGTAAGGTAAAGTTCTACATTTATATTTCCTCCTTTTTCTTTTTGTGGTTTTTTCTTAAATCCAAAAAGATTCTCAAATATCTCATCTAATCCCAAAGTAGAGAAATCCTCAAAGAAACTGTCAAAAAAGTCTGTGCCAATACTTCCTGGAGAAAAACCGAATCTTCTTTGTTGATCATACATTGCTCTTTTTCTCTTATCAGAAAGGACTTGATAAGCTTCATTTATCTTTTTAAATTTTTCAGCATCTCCTGTAGGAGAGTCTGGGTGGTATTTTTTTGCTAAGCGCCAAAAAGCTTTTTTTATTTCTTCTTCACTAGCATCAGGCGGCACTCCTAATATTTCATAATAATCTTCC
>Ga0105160_1000307_pt1 | contig 24193 bp, 22 predicted proteins | sample GXS110809BmetaG_FD_89591 | JGI IMG/M metagenome (GOLD analysis project Ga0105160, IMG submission 89591) | Hot spring microbial communities from Gongxiaoshe hot spring, China to study Microbial Dark Matter (Phase II) - GXS 110809B | ecosystem: Environmental > Aquatic > Thermal springs > Hot...
ACTGTAAATCAGGTTGTAGTAAATCACATTCAGTAGGTCGGGGCGATGTGTGCGCAACGCCTTGATGTCATCCCAGTTGGCAATAATCGCGTCGAACTCGCGGGCATAATAAACCCAGTCGCGTTGGCTTTCCTCCGCCCACGGATAATAGGGTGTGATGATTTTCAGTGAACGTGGCTGATGATTGCGCCAGCGCTGGCTGCCCGTCACCTCCAGCTTATCCAGCCGAATGTCGCCCGACGAGACGCCCGCATTCGCCCGTACAATCATGTCGATAACAATGCCTGGAGGATTAGAAGATGGCGTGATGTAGGTGAACGTGAGCTGTGTCCACTCGGTGGGCGGCGTGGCGGTGTTGAGCAACACAGTCGTGCTACCCGCGCTTTGCGGACGCGCCCGCACGATGAAGTTCGCATTCGTCCAGCTGGACGCCTTTACCCACAGTCGAATCGTAATTTCCTCGCCAACTTGGGGATAGTCCTCGGATGGAAAGTGTAGGGTCATACTGATTCGCCCATCGGCGGCGCTGGAAGCATTGCGGCTGAACTGAATACGCTGCGACGCTAAGCCGCTGACTTTATCTTCGGTATCCAGCGACGGCGTAAAACCTGAAGGCAGGCTAAAGCTGAACCCTTCGGCGCGACCATCTTGTACTAAGCCGACACTTGTATTGCCCACATAAAAATCGTAATCGAACTCACCGTAGAGCATGGCATAGTTGATGAGCGGCGCTTGTTGTGCAATGCCAAGCGCGAGTGTCAAGCTACTAACCCCCAGCAGACCCCTTAGGCGTTGCATGTGGCTCTCTCCTCTCGGACGACCTATTATACCACAGTTCTATCTCGCCTGCCGTGAAGCCACCCGTCAATAAGTAGAGTTTGGACTGGTATAATCCATCTGTGAGCCAATCGGTGCCGCGCTGGCGGCGAATCGTGCGCGATTTACGCTGGGCGATGCGCGAGCGCCATAAATGGGCAAGCCCGTATCGCTTTGTGTTGTTTCGTTTGTTGCTACAGTTGGGGCTGCACGAGCGCGTGGTGTTCCGCTATGCAGGCGCGCGGTTTCGGCTGTTCCACACGCGCATGACGCTGCTGATGTTCTACGATGCCCCCCACTGGCACGGCGCACACGATTTGAAAATCCTGTTTCAGCTGCTGCAGGCGGGCGACACAGTGATTGACATCGGCGCGAACGTCGGTTCGCACTGTATTCCAATCGCGAAACAGCTAGACGCCGTCACGCAAGTGCACGCTTTCGAACCCCATCCGCGTGTGTTCGGCTATCTCCAGACGAATGCTCAGCTAAACCGTCTGCCCAATCTGCTTTTGTATAACTATGCACTGGGGGAAACGGAAGGCGAGGTGTGCTTCACAGACTTGTTTGCCGACGACCTGAACCGTGTGGTGCGCGAGCAACCACAGGACGCCCCCACGCTTCGCGTGCCGATGCGCCCCCTGGACTCGTTCGAGTGCGCCCATCAGCCCATCACGTTGATTAAGCTGGATGTGGAGGGCTATGAGCTGTTTGTGTTACGTGGGGCAGAGCAAGCGCTGGCGAACGCATCGCTGCTGTATTTTGAGGTGTGCGACGCACATACCAAGCAGTATGGCTACACAGTACGCGATTTGGCGGCGTTTTTGCAAGCGCGCAGCTGGCAGTTGTTCGAGGTGGAGCCGGTCACGCCGTTGCGCCTGCGCCCGGTGGGCAACTTTTACACAGGCGAACAATGGCTGAACTGGCTGGGCGTGCGCGATTTGGACTGGCTGCGCGGGCGTACCCCTGTGGAGGTCTTGCCCAACGATGGCTGAGCCAAGCCTGCGCCGCCGCGCAGTGGAAGGCAGTCTCTACCTCACGGCGCGCCGATTGCTGGGCATCGGGCTGTCCACCGCGGGGCTACTGCTGATGACTCGTCTGGTCGGCCCCGAGAACTACGGGCTGTTCGCCGCCGCGCTGGGGCTGAATAACTATCTGCTGACGCTGGCGCAGATGGGCATCCGTGTGTACCTGATGCGCAGCGAGGACACGCCTAAACTGTGGCATCAGGCGTTCTGGTGGTTATTGCTGTGGAGCGCGAGCCTCACGGCGTTTGCGCTAATCGGCTTGGCAGTAGCGCAGCAGTTCTGGATTCGCACGGAGGGCTTTATGGCGGTTGCGAGCGCCATCTGCTTAGGGCTGCCCTTCACGGCGGCGGCGGTCGCGCCCCAAACGCGATTGGAGCGCGATTTGCGCTATCGTCGCATCGCTGTGCTGGAGCTGAGCGCACAAGCCAGCGGCTACGCAGTGGGCATTCCCCTGGCGCAGCTGGGCTACGGCGTATGGGCGTTGGTGGCTTCGTACTGGGCGACGGTGCTGGTGAGCGCAGGCGGAGCGTTCGTCAGCGCGCGCTACCGCCCCCGCTGGTACTGGAACGCCGCTGAGCGGCGCGCGATGGTGCGCTTTGGTGTGGCGCAAGGCGCGTCGCAATGGCTCTACTTCAGCAAAGACCTGCTGCCTGCGATGATTCTGTTGCCTCTGGGGGGCAAGGAAGCCGTAGGACACTACGCCTTAGCCACGCGCCTGCTAGAAATGCTGAACTTTGCACCCATCACTATCCGGCGCGTAGCAGACCCCGTGTACGCCCGCTTGCAGCACGAGCCTACCAAACTCCTACGGGCGATGTACCTCTCCTCGTCGGCGCAAATGTTAGCGCTGGGGGCGACCTGTCTGCCGTTTATCGTGGCGGGCTGGTATGTGTTGCCCCTCGCCTTCGGCGCGCAGTGGCAAATACCGATAGTCTTAGCGACGATGGCACTCCTCACGGCTGAGCAGCTGCTAAGCGCGGTATTCATTACCCAGGCGCAGGCGCTTGGAATCGTTGGGCGTCCGCGGGTAGTGGCGTGGTTCGCAGCCATCTTCGTGCCGCATTTGGCAGCGGCGACGGCGCTAGCAGTGTGGCTTGCGCCTTCCAAGTGGGCGTCGGTCGCCTACGCCGCCGCCTACTACTGGGCGCATTTGCCCAACAACTGGCAACTCCATCACGCCGTGCGACGATATATCGGGCAACCTGTCTATGGAATGAGTCTACTGTGGGCGATTGCCCTTGGGGTGGCGATGTTTGCGCCGCTGGCGTACTATCTTCCGCTACTGGCGTTAGGCGTTTTCGCGTTGCCCCAAAGTCGGCATGCGCTGCGCGATATAATTCACGAGCTACGCGCGGCGCGCAATCCCAAACAAGGAGGCGAAGACCATCATGCAACGACCGCTGATTAGCGTGATTATAAACAACTACAACTATGCACGCTTCCTGCCACAAGCAATCGAGAGCGCGCTGGCACAAACTTACCCGCACAAAGAGATTATCGTGGTGGACGATGGCTCCACTGACAACTCGCGCGAGGTTCTGTGCCAATACGAGGGGCGCGTGAAACTGATATTGAAAGAGAACGGCGGGCAAGCTTCAGCGTTCAACGCTGGTTTTGCGGCGGCGCAAGGCGAGATTATTTGCTTTTTGGACTCTGACGATTACTGGGCGCCGCAGCTGCTGGAGCGACTTGCGGCGATGTGGCGTCCAGAGTACGCGATTGTGCTATGGTGGATGCAAAGCGTGGACGAAGTGGGGCAGCCGTTAGCCCGACGCTTCCCATGGCGCACTCCGATGGTGGGCGATTTGCGCCCGCGCCTGCTGCGCTACATGCACTACCCCAGCGTGCCCACCAGCGGCAACGCCTTCTCACGCCGCGCCTTAGAAGCAATCCTACCGCTGGACGAGTCGGTGTGGCGCATTAGCGCCGATTTGCCGCTGGTGGTCGCCGCGCCTTTTTACGGCGAGGTGGGGTTCATCGACGAGACTTTGACCTACTATCGGGTGCACGGCGGCAATCTACACTACGGTATGCCCGCCAACTGGCAGCGGCTGGAGCGTGAAGTGAACCATGCGATGCGACGCGAGCCGATTATCCGTGAACATGCGGCGCGTCAGGGGCTGAAACCGCATCCACGTCTGGGCTACACAATGCCCGTGATGAACCTCGCACGCCTGCTGTTGCTGTTAGCCGGGCGCAAAGTGCCTATCGTGAGCAACGATACGCTTCTCAAACTCGCTATTTTTGGCACAGAGGGCATCTGGAAGCACGACGAGGCGTGGAGTATCCGCGAGCGTATCGGCTGGGCGCGCCCGTTCTGGATAGCGTTTGTGAACAAGCGTCGCGCCGCCGAACTGGCAGCCCGACGCGTCTTTTGGAACGCCAGTGAAGCCGACATCCAACGGTTTCTGGACGAGGCGTTTTAGGTGCGCTCGGGCGGCGCGTCGCGCCACGGGTCGATTAGCCGTTCGCGAGCGAACAGCCGACGATAAACCGCCAGCGGCAGCTCACGCATAAGCACCAGCAGCACGCCTGGCGAGCGCTGCGCCCACTGCCACGCCTTGCTCCACTGTCGCCCCTTGAGCGCGTGCGCAAAATGCGGATAGCTATCCCACACCGCCCGCCGCTTGAACGCTGCGCGCAGCACCGCCTGCAAATGAGGCGACACCCCAGGCAAGCTGAGCAAATAGCTCAACGCCTTACCGCTTTCCTCCAGCGGATCGTAGCGCGTGGTCAGTGTGCGCGGGCGCACACGGTAGTAATATAGCGGTTCTGGCAGTAGTGCAAATCGTCCCCCCTTGAGCATAATCTCCACATAAAACGCATAGTCTGCCCACTGGCGCATTCCCTCATGGTAATGGATTTGCTGGCTTTCCAGAAACGTCCGTCGCACCATCGGCTTGAAGGCAGGATGTGCCCGAATCACTTCCTCGGCAGTATAGGTGCGCGGCTGTTTCGGCGGCTTGGCATGCGTCGCCCACGCCACTGCGTACACACTGCCTCGCTCCGTCAGGTACAACTGCAAATCAGCGACCATATCGGCGCTGGTCTGCTCAGCGAGAGCAACCAGTTTCTCCAAGCGTTCGGGGGCGTACCAGTCATCCGCATCCAGCACGGCAATCCACTCCCCGCGCGCCTCCCTGAGTGCGCGGTTGCGCGTGTAGCCCAGTCCCATGTTACGCGCATTCTGCACCAGCCGAATGCGCGAGTCGTTCAGATACCGTTGCACAATCTGAGGCGTCTCGTCCGTGGAGGCGTCGTTCACAATTACCATCTCCCAGTCGGTCAGCGTCTGCGCCTGCACCGATTCGATGCACTGCCCGATATAGGGCGCGACATTGTAAGCGGGGGTGATCACCGACACCTTGGGCTGTGCGGACATCGTGGGGATTATACCGTATCGAGCTGGCTCTCTCACGGCGTGTCTACCACACGCACCACTTTCCACCGCTTGTGCGTGTACACCACAGGATAGCGCGTCGGCGTCGCCTTGTAGGCAATCCAGTAATCGATTCGGTAGGTATAAGCAGCCGTCGGACACGCCCTTCGTCTACCTGTTTGCTCACCAGCTCGTAATAGTTCGCCTTCGGGCTTGCCCATGCAGACGAAGCCGCAGGTATCCGCTTGCCAGGGGCATAATCGCGGCGGTTTAGCCCAGTGACTTCGAATAACCCGAGCTGTTCCATCCGTCGTAGCCACTCGGCGGCGTACCACGGGGCGTAGGGCCAGTTATCGCCGTCCTTGAGATGCACAAAAACGCTTCTGCCCGATAGGTGGCGGAAGTAGCGCCACTGCCCATAGGAACCAGAAAGACCACATCGGACGGGGTGTTCTGACGCGCCCACTCAGCGACCACTTTCACCTCAGGATAGCGAATAAAAATCGGATGCCCGAAGGTCAGCAGGCGCGAGCGCATCGCGTGGGCGCTTACCCACGCGCCGCCAATCAGCAGTATCGCTCCATAATAGGTAAGAGCAGTTTGTCCTTGCAGAGCGGTCAGGCGTTTCAGAGCCTGCCCGATGAACTCCGCGCCTACCAGAGTAGCGCCGAGCGTCAGGACAATCATCCCCAGCGAGCTGGCGAGCAGGTACTGCCAGAAAGTCGCTCCAATCAGTGCAAGCCCCAAAACGCCCGTCGGCGGCTATCCGTAGGAGATTGGATGTACGACGCAACTGCGCCTGCAACCGCGAAGCTTGTAGCGTAATACCACAAGTCTATCCCCCGTATCCGATGCAGGCGCATCAGCAGCAGCGATTGAAACACAAACGGCGCTGCCCCCACCAGCCCACTGCCACATCAGCACTGCTGCCCCCACGGAGAACACCAGCCCCCAAATATCGCGCGCCCACGCTTCATCACAAGCCACGCAGCGACGTAGTAGCTCAGCCCGAACATGTCGCTGCAACGCCCAGGTAGATTCCCACTTCCACCACTTGCGCCTCACAAGTGCCGATAGCGATAGAAAAAGAAAAGCAACTGCGAAGACCGTTTGCTCGGTATTGCCCTGCGCCAAGTTGCCAGGCGAATATAGATACGACGGCGTAGCGATAAGCACCGCACACGCAACCGCCGCCAGCACATACTGCGGAAAAAGCGCTCGCCCCACCTGAAACGCCGCGTAGATAAGCAAAACTTTTGAAACGATAAACAAAATAGCAAGCACATAGGCGATGTCCAACACCTTGCTCGCGTAAGCCACCAAGTACCAGAACAGCGATGCGTAGGCAACCGAAGTATCTGCCAGCGGATCGTTGGGGTAGCTCTGCGGGTTCAGAACGCGCTCCACGAGCACGAGTTGTAGCGGGTGATTATGACCATACACATCCCGATAACCCGTGACGCCAATGGAAATGACACATAACACACACCAAAACTGCACTCCATCGGCGTTTCACGCTAGTGCGCACTCTCCCGTAGACTTCCATCGTGTTGCATTTTACCTATCCGACTGGTAGGAGTTCCGTGTGATGGCTCGAACGAGAAGTATACAGCACGCCTTCCGCGCGGCTGCGCAATTCCAAGCGTGCCCTACGCAGGTAGCAGAGAAGCGTGCACCTACAGGAAGGAGACTGCCATGAAAGCCGTCGTGATGGCAGGTGGAGAAGGCTCGCGGCTACGCCCCATCACCGCGAACCGCCCCAAACCGCTCGCGCCCGTTGCCAACCGCCCGATTATGGAGCACATCTTGCGCCTGCTCAAGGCGCAAGGCATCACTCAAATAGTTGCCACAGTGTACTACCTAGCTGACCACATTGAGGGCTACTTCGGCGATGGCTCCGAATGGGGCATCGCCATCCACTACTCGCTGGAAGACACCCCGCTGGGCACCGCAGGCAGCGTCAAACAAGCCGAGGAACACCTCCGCGACGGCACTTTCGTGATTATCAGCGGCGACGCCCTCACGGATATAGACCTTCAGCCCGCGATTGAATTCCACCAACGCAACGGCGCGATGGCTACCCTCGTGCTGGCACGCGTGCCCAACCCGTTGGAGTTTGGCGTGGTTATCACCCGCGAAGATGGGCGCATCACCCGCCTCTTAGAAAAGCCCTCGTGGAGCGAGGTGTTCTCCGACACGGTCAACACAGGCATCTACATCTTAGAGCCAGAGATTTTCGCCTACATGGAGCCTGGCAAGCCCTACGATTTCAGCCAAGACCTGTTCCCGCAACTGCTGCGCGAGGGCAAGCCCCTGTATGGCTATGTGATGAGCGAATACTGGAGCGACATCGGCTCGCTGCAACAATATCGCGAAGCACACCAAGACCTACTCAACCGCAAAGTGAAGCTGCCGATTCCGGGGGAGGAAACCATTCCCGGCGTGTGGGTGAGCACAGGCGCAGTGATTGACCCCGATGTGCAAATTGTGCCTCCTGTATGCATCGGGCGCAACTGCCGCATCAAAAAAGGCGCGGTGATAGGACCCTACGCCACGCTGGGCGATAACTGCATCGTAGAGCCGAACGCTTTGGTGGTGCGCTCCATCGTGTGGGATAGCGTCTACATCGGCGCGGGCAGCCACCTTCAGGGCGCGATTGTGGGCACAGGCACTACTATCGAAGACAATGTGCGAGTGCAAGAAGACGCGGTGATTGCCGACCGCTGCCACATCGAGAGCGACAGTGTTATCCGCACCCGCGTTAAGCTGTGGCCCGACAAGTACATCGAGCGCGGCTCTACAGTGACGATGAGCCTGATTTGGGGGGCAAAGTGGCGCGGTTCGCTGTTTCGCGAGCTGGGCGTGGCGGGGCTATCCAACATCGAAATCACGCCCGATTTAGCGACCAAGCTGGGCGCTGCCTACGCCTCCACCTTGCCGCGCGGTTCCACCATCGTGTTAGCGCGCGACACTTTCAAGGTCTCGCGCATGATCAAGCACGCTTTTATGGCGGGCGTGCTATCGGCGGGGATCGATGTGGCAGACTTGCGAGCGATGCCCATCCCCATCACGCGCCACTACATTCGCGCATCGGGGGCGATGGGGGGCGTAAGCGTGCGCGTGTCGCCCACGAATGTGCGCATGACGCTGATTGAGTTCTTTGACAAGCGCGGCGTGTACTTGCCCAAGTCGGGCGAGCGCAAGATCGAGAATCTCTTCTTCCGTGAGGATTTCGCCCGCTGCGACGCCGACGAGGTGGGCACAATTCGGTTCGCCTCGCGCGCAATAGAGCAGTATCAAGCCGACTTTCAGCGGCTGGTACAAGCCCCTGAAAGCCCGCGTGCGATGCGGATCGTGGCGGATTTTGCGTTTAGCCGTGTATCGGCGATTTTCCCCGCCATACTGGGCGAGCTGGGCTACGATGTGGTCGCGCTGAACGCCTATCCCGAGCCGCGTCGCGCTCCCCGCACGCCCGCCGAGCACGACGCCTTCGCCGAGAACTTGCAGCAGGTGGTGCAGAGCTTGGGGGCAAACCTCGGCTTAATGTTCGAAAACGAGGGCGAGCGGCTCACAGTGGTGGATGAGCGCGGGCGCGTCATCAGCGGGGGGGCGTTGCTGACAGTGTTCGCCCGTCTAATGGCGGAGTCGTGCCCCGGCAAGCAAATCGCCGTGCCTGTGAACGCCCCCTCGGTGATTGAGGAAATCGTCGAGCCTTATGGTGTGCAGGTGGTGCGCACACGCGCCGATGTGCGCGCCCTGATGAACGCCGCCGCAGACCACTCCGACACGCTCTGTTTCGCGGGCGATGTGCAAGGCGGTTTCATCTTCCCGCAGTTCCATCCGGGCTACGACGCGATGTTTGCCAGCATGCGCCTGCTGAACGCCTTGCAACGGCTCGGCTGCTGCCTATCGGAACTGTATGACCACATCCCGTCGTTTTACACGCGCTATCAGGCAGTGCCATGCCCGTGGGAACTCAAAGGGCGGATTATGCGCCTACTTGCCCAAGAGGCGAAAGGGCGCACCGAGACCATTGACGGGCTGAAAGTGTATATCGACCATTCGTGGGTGCTGGTGCTGCCCGACGCCGCCGAGCCGATTATCCACCTGTACACGGAAGCGCGCGAAGCAAGCGAGGCAGAACGCCTGCTGCTGGAGTACCTGGCGCTGATTGAGCGGCTGCTCCAAAAAGAATAGTCGCGTTACGGCTCCTGCGGCAGCTTGTCGCCGACGGCAAGGCGCAACTGAAGCTCGGCAACAGCGGCATCGTAGGTGGCTTGCACAAGGTTCGTTTCCGCGGTGACAAGCGCCAATTGGGCAGTCAGCACTTCCACAATCGTGCCCACGCCCTCCCGCAACGACTCTTGGGCAGCATCGTAGTTGCGTTGGGCAGCTGCTAAAGCCACGCGCGCCGCTTCCAAGCGCTCGGCGGTCTCGCGAAAGCTCAGCAGCGCGCTTTCCACTTCGGCATAGGCATCGCGTTCGGCTTGCAGCAGGCGCAGACGCGCGCTCTCCAAGTTCGCTTCCGCTTCGCGCAGGTTGGCGCGGGTCAGCCCGCCGTCGAAAATCGGGTACGAGGCGATAATCGTGAGGCTGCCTTGCGTGCGCGTGGCGGGGTCGTACTCGCGGAAGCCACGCGCCGTGATTTGGAGGCGCACCACACTGTTCAACCGCGCCGCATCCAGCCCAAGTTGGCTAATCTGCAAGGCGAGTTCCGCACTGCGCAGGTCGGGACGTTGTAGGCGTGCGCGTTGCCACAACTGCGCTACTGAGAGGTTCGGGTCGGGCTGAGGCACGCTCTCAGGCGAGGCGAGCGCGGGCAGGGGTTGCGCAGGCTCCCAGCCGATGAGCCGTTTGAGGTCGGTTTCGGCAAGGCGCAGCGCGTTGCGGGCTTGGATCTGCTGCACGCGGGCGTTTGCTAAGTCAGCTTCGGCTTGCAACACATCCTTCTGCGGGGCAGTGCCCACCTCCGCTTGGGCTTTTGCCGCCTCCAGCAGCGTTTCAGCACGCCGCACGGCAGCGTCTGCAACTTGCAGCAACTCGCGCCGACGCAACACTTCGTAATAGGCGCGCGCCGTTTGAAACAACACACGGCGCACGGTCTCGCGGCTGTTTTGGCGGGTGGCTTCGGCACTGCGCGACGATTGACGAATGCGCAACTCGCGCGCGCCGTTATCCAACAGCAGCCACTCCAGCCCGATGCCGTTTTGGCGTTGCGTAGTATCGGTGGTGATACCGCGCGTTTCCAAGCGCGTGCGGGTGGTGGTGCTGCTCACGTCGACGGAGGGATAAAGGTTGGCGCGCGTCGCCACAAGGCGCGCCTGGGCAGCCTCAGCGTCGGCAAGTGAGGCTTGCGCCAGCCCGTTGTTGCGCAACGCCAACCGAAGAGCATCTTCTAAGCGCAGGGTTTCCTGTGCCAGCGCCGTAAGCAGGGCAACGCTCAGCAAACCGACCAGTGCGGGCTTCATACGCTTGGGGTTCGACGCACACTGAGGGGTTCCTGTTCGCTGGGGGGCGTGCATAAATCGCTGCCTTATGCGGGGGGCTTTGCTCACGCAAGCGCGGCTTCGGTCGTCAAGCACCGCTCCTCGGAAAGTCTCTCGGTGCCCTCGGACAAAGCTTGGGCGTGACGGCAGGGGGCTGCCCAGATTCCTCGCCTTCGGCTCGGAAGGACGAGCATGCTTTGCGTAGGGGCTATGTCATTCCGAGCGAGCGACGAATCTCAACCCTATCCTTGCAACGAATTGCTCCTACAGCCCCGCAAGCGTTCACAAATCTTGACTTTGCACTGAGAAAATCCGAGTTTTATGGGGGCTTAGAACTTGACTTTTTTGAAGTCCATCGGGTATCATGGGGCGCACTATGCAAAAGTCTCACCCGCAGCCGACGCGCTGCCCGATTTGCAGCGGCAAGCTGGTGGTTACGGAAGTGACTTGCGAAGATTGCGGTACGAGCATTCGCGGGCACTTCCTGCCGAACCGCTTTGCGCAACTGGATGGCGAACAGTTGCATTTTCTGGAGGTTTTCTTGCGCAATCGGGGGATGTTGGCGGGCGTGGAGCGCGAGTTAGGCATAAGCTATCCGACCGCCCGCAATAAGTTAGATGCGTTGTTGCTGGCGCTTGGCTTGACGCCTGCCGTGATACCAGAGCACAACGGCAACCTCGCCCAGCAACGACGCGAGATTTTAGACATGCTTGAGCAGGGTCAAATCACTGCCGAAGAGGCAGCTCGCAAACTGCGCCAACTGCGATAAGGAGGCAACCGATGAACAGCCGTCAAGAGACTTTAGCGCGGATTTTGAGCTTGATGCAACAGGGCACGGTCACGCTCGAGGAGGCAGTAGAGCTGATTGAGGCGCTGTATGAGGTATCGCCTGCAAACGAGCCGAACTCCTTGGCTGCGGAAGGCGTTGCAGGAGACGCCAACGGCAGCACGCCTCCCGTGCGCGGACTGTTTGACCAGATCCTACGCGCCGCAGAAGAGGCGGTTCGCGCCACAGGGCAAGCCGTACGCAGCGTCGACTGGCAACAGATTGGACGCAGCGTGCGCGAGCAAACCCAGCGCAGCCTCGACGAACTGCGCAGAACCTTGCAAGAACTCGAGCAAGCCGACTGGTCCTTGGGGCGATGGGGCAAATACGAAGCCAACTTGCGTCAAGCGATGGACATCGCGATTGATGGGGGGCAATCGCTGTCCATCGACCTCCCCGCAGGCGACCTACACATCATCGGCGGTTTCGACGGGGGACGGGTCGAAGCCGCTATCCGCCTGCGGGGAGCCCACCCGCAAGCCATTGAGCAAGCGAAAGCACACTACAGCCTGATGGTAGAGCAGACAGAGCAGGGCATTCGCATCCGCGCACCAGAACTCGACGGCGACCTGCGCCAGAAGATAGACCTGACTTTACGCCTGCCACGCCAAGTGAACTTGCAGGTACGCCTTGAACGCAAAGGCGACATCGAGGTGGAGAAAATCGACGGCAGCTTGGACTTGCGCACTCCGCATGGCGACATCCACCTGCGCCATATCCGCGGCAGCGCCACGCTGGAAACCGTGCACGGCGATGTGCACATCACCGACCTGCAGGGCGAGCGCGTAGCCATCACCACCGTCAACGGCGACACTCACCTGCATGACCTGCGTGTCGACACGCTTACCCTGCAAGCAACCAACGGTGATGCCGAAACCGAACGGCTCGCTGCCCGTCAGTTGACTATAGAAACCGTGCGCGGTGATATCGCCGTAGACTTGCTGGAGCCTATTCGGGGGGAGATGCACTTGACTACCGTCAACGGCGATATTACGGTGGAGGTGCCCGACGGCAACGATTGCCGCGTGCGCATGCAAACCACCGCTGGCGAGATTGCGTGTGGGCTGGAGTGCCGTCAAGTGGAGGTGGAGCGGTATCGCTACACAGGCATTGCTGGCGACGGCACGGGGATCCTCGCGCTGGAAACGGTTCACGGCGACCTGCGCGTACAACTGCGCGCGCACGAGACGGCTTGAGCCAGCAACTCAAGGTGAGACCACTCGCCCCCGCTTAGCGCGGGGGCACTTTTTTTATGTTTCTTCTACGCCCCATTCAGGGGTCAGCTGTTGTTCCACGCCCAAATGCTGCAACACACGCGCAACAACGGTGTCCACCGCCTCTTCCAGCGTTTGCGGGCGATGATAAAACGCGGGGTTAGCGGGCAAAATGGTCGCCCCTGCCTCCGCTACTTGTACCATGTTGCGCAGGTGAATCAAGTTGAACGGTGTTTCGCGCACGACCAAAATGAGCGGGCGACGCTCTTTGAGGCACACATCCGCCGCGCGGGTCATCAAATCGTCGGAAATGCCTTGGGCAATCCGCCCCAGCGTGCCCATCGAGCAGGGGATGATCACCATGCCGTCGTGGCGAAAGCTGCCGCTGGCAGGCGGCGAAAAATAGTCGCGCGGCTGGAGAATTTCCAAGCCATCCCATGCGTATCCTAAAAGCGTCTCCGCCGACAGGGTCTCTCGCGATACTTCCATCCCCAGCTCGGTTTGCATTACCTGAATCGCCTGGTCGGTGCAAATGTAATAAATCTCGCTGAAATGGTGCACCGCCTGCCGCAGGAAGCGTATCGCGTAAATCCCGCCGCTGGCGCCCGTCACGCCAACCACCAATCGTCCTGTGCGTGCCATAGTTTCGATGAGGGCGGGCACGCCTAGTGCCCACCCAGAGTACCCTTACTGCACTACCTGTTGTCCGCGCTTGAGCCATTCCGCCACTTGGATAGCGCGTTGCACTTGGTGATGAATGGCGCGGACAGTGCTCTCGCTCAAGGTTGGCTGGGGCACAGTGCTGGTGCCGTAGGGGTTGCCGCCCGCTTCAAAAATGGCGGGCGCGGTGTAGCCCGGCGGCACGATAATTGCGCCCCAATGCGCTGCCACCACAAACAGCGACAACAAAGTCATCTCCTGACCGCCGTGGGGGTTTTGCGCACTGCTGAGAAAGGTCATCACTTTATTCGTGAGTTTGCCTTGCGCCCACAGCGGACCTGTGGAGTCGAGGAACTGCTTCATCTGCGCGGAAACCAACCCAAAGCGCGTGGGAGTAGCCAGCACGACCACATCCGCCCACTCAATATCATCCAGCGTGGCTTCGGGGATGTGGCGTGTGGCTTCTAAGTGGGCTTTCCACTCGGGGCGCTGGTTGATGGCTTCCTCGGGTGCCAGCTCGCGCACGCGCCGCAGGCGTGCCTCCGCCCCTACTTGCTCAGCTGCGCGCACCGCTTCCTGCGCCATCTGATAGTTCGTGCCCGTTGAACTATAGTAAACAACCGACACCTTGACAACGCTCATGTAGATACCTCCTGCAAAGAAATTTTTCAGGCGTGTGAGATGATTGCCTGCACCACGCCTTGTACGCCACTGACGCGCTATTGTTTGGAATGTTCGCCGGCAAAACTACTCCCCAGGATAGCGCACGCCCCACTGTGCCCGCAGCGTGTCTAACACGCGCATAATCGCCAGGGTTTCATCCAGCGGCATCCATGGACTTTCGGTGAGCCTTTGCCGCAGGCAGTCGTGCACATGGCGGATTTCGAACTGCAGTCCGTCGCCCTCATAGGGGTAAAGCAGATGTTCGGTGGTGCCGTCGGTGCGAATAAGGTACGCTTCGGAGGGCTTCCACCACGGCTCGGGGATGGTGATTCGCGCGTTGGTACCGCAGATGTGTGCCTGCTTGGGTGTATCCACGCGCAAAGAGGCGTTCAAGAGGGCGTGCGCGCCGTTCTCGTAAGTGAAAACGATGCTGCAGAGCTCATCCACACCCGTGCTGCCGAGCGTGGCAGTGGCGAGAGTTTGCTTGGGTGCGCCCAGCACCATAAACGCCAACGCCACAGGGTAGACGCCTACATCCAGTAGCGCGCCCCCGCCCAGCTCGGGAGCGAACAGCCGGCTGGCGGGGTCAAACGGGGCGCGGAAGCCAAAATCGGCAATCACCACGCGCACCTCGCCTAGCTCGCCCGCTTGCAAACGGCGCACAATCTCGCGCACTACGGGGAAGCAGCGCGTCCACATGCCCTCCATCACGAACTTGCCCGAAGCGCGCGCGGCGTGAATGACCTGTTCTGCCTGCGCAGCGTTCAGTGTAAACGGCTTCTCGCACAGCACATGCTTGCCCGCCTGCAACGCTGCCAAAGTGTTCTCGGCGTGCAAACTGTGGGGAGTTGCCACATATACAATCTCCACTTCGGGGTCGGCAAGTAGCGCGTCGTAGCTGCCGTAGCGTTTGGGAACGCCAAACTGTGCCCCAAACTGGTTGGCAGTAGCTTGACTGCGCGAGCCCACTGCCACCACCTGTGCTTCGGGCACATAGAACGCCGCTTGCATAAACCGCCGCGCTATTTTGCCTGTGCCCAAAATGCCCCACTTGAATACGCTCATCTTGCAAAAGGATACCCTATTCACCCCCGCTATGCGGTTTCGGGTATAATCTACGTTGATGTTAGATCTGCACCAACTCAATGAAGCGATTCGGGAGGCTCGCCGACGGCTGAAAGCCATCGGCGAGTATCTTTGACCTCGCTCGCCTCAAGCAAGAGCTGGAACAGCTCCAACGCCGCGCCGAAACGCCCGAGTTTTGGGCGAACCCTGCTGAGGCGCAGCGCGTGATGCAGCACATTGCCCGCCTGCGCAACAAAATAGAACCCGTCGAGCGCCTCGCTCGCCAAGCCGACGAACTGGAAGAGTGGCTCAGCCTGCTGCAAATGGAGTACGACGAGGCAACCGCCGCCGAAGTCAGTGCGCAAATCCTGCAACTCAAGCGCGAGGTGGAGCAGTTAGACATGCTCACGTTGCTGAGCGGGGAATACGATTCGCACAACGCGATTTTGGAAATCAACTCGGGTGCGGGCGGCACTGAGGCGTGCGACTGGGCGGCGATGCTGCTGCGGATGTACCTGCGCTGGGCACAACGCAAGGGCTTTCGCACCGAAATCGTTGACGAATCGCCCGGCACGGTGACGGGCTACTCCAGCGTGGGCGTGCTGATTGAGGGCGAAAACGCCTACGGGCTGCTCAAATCCGAACACGGCGTGCACCGCCTGGTGCGGATTTCGCCCTTTGACGCCAACAAGCGACGCCACACCTCCTTCGCGTTGGTGGAAGTGATGCCCCAAGTGGAGCATACCGAGTACCAGCTCAAGCCTGAGGAGGTGAAAATTGAAACTTTCCGCGCGGGCGGGCACGGCGGGCAACACGTCAACAAAACCGAATCGGCTGTGCGTGCCACGCACATTCCAACCGGCATCACCGCCTCGTGCCAAAACGAGCGCTCGCAACACCAAAACAAGGAGATTGCGCTGCGCGTGCTGGCTGCCCGCGTCGCCGAGTATTATCGCCGTCAAGAGGAGCAAAAACTGCGCCAGCTCAAGGGCGAAGTGGTGCCTGCCGAGTGGGGGCACCAAATCCGCAGCTACATCCTGCAGCCCTATACGCTGGTCAAAGACCACCGCACCGACTATGAAACGGGCAATGTGCAAGCCGTGCTGGATGGTGAAATCGATGGCTTCATCGAAGCGTATTTAAGATGGAACGCTGCGCGGCGTAATGCCGTCGAAGCACGAGCGGAGTAAAACAATGCGCGTGATTGGAAGAGTTCTTTTGGGATGGCTCCTGCTAACGCAGAGTTGGGGGCAAGTGAGTGGGCTTACTGGCGAGTCGCTGGCAACAGTGGGCGAGCGCGCCAATCCTGCGGCGCAAACCATCGTGGAGGCGATGCGCTCTGTCACAGGTGCCGAGATGGCGTTGCTGGGGGCAGCCTTTTTCAACGAATCGGCGTCGGTGCCCGCCAGCAACTTCACCGCCGACGACTTGGTGAAGGCGCTGGCACACCCCGATGATGAGGTGGTGGTGCTAACCCTGCGCGGCGAGCAGATTCTGCAAGCGCTGGAACGCGCGCTGGAGCTGTACCCGCAGCGCAACAACGCCTTCCTGCAGCTGGCAGGCGCGGAAGTGCGCTTCAACCCTCGCGCCGAAGCAGGCAAGCGCATCGTGAGCGTGACCATTGCAGGCGCGAAGTTAGACCCTGAACGCACCTACAAGGTGGCGACCACCGCACCGATGGCGCGCGGCGCACTTGGCTACTTCCGCATTTGGAGCCGTGAGCAAATCACGCTCAATACAGGGCGCACCCTTGCCGAGGTTGTGCGCGATTACCTCAAGTGGCAACGCTCGCTGATTAGCCAGCCCGCCTGGATTGCGCAAGGATAGCTCGCCCCTTATTCATCCAAGCGAGCCGAGGTAGGTACAATCGCCCCTGCCTCGCGGGTGAAGAAGTGCACCTCGCGCACGCCGTTGCGCAGCAAGTGCTCGCGCGCTGCCTCTAAACCGAAGCCAACCTGCGCGGGGCGGTGGCTGTCGTCGCCAATGCAGAACTTGATACCCATCCGCGCCCCCAGCCGCACAATCCAATCAGCAGGGTAGGGCTGGTCTAAGCCCTTGCGCAGCGCAGATGTGTTCACCTCCACGCGGGCATCCACCGCGCGGATCGCCTCCAACGCTTGCTCCACTGCTTGACGCACGCGCGGCGTCGCCACTTGGTCTGCCATGCCAAGGCGAGTGGCTTTGAGCCGAATCAAATCCAAATGCCCAATCACCTCAGGGCGCACCGCTTGCGCCATCTCCGCGACGGTTTGGTAATACAACACCGCTACCGCTTCCATACTGCCCAACCCCTTCAACAACTCTCCAAATTCGCGTTCCGAGTAGCCGTCAATCGAAGTGTCGTGCAAATAGTGCACAGAGCCGACGATATATTCAAATTTGTACTTTTCTCGATAATGCCGTACAAGTTGGGCATAGCGATCGCGGGGCACGACTTCGATTTCAAAGCCACGCAGCACGGTAAGTCTGCCCTCGAACTCGGCAGCCAGTTGGGTAATGGTGTGAGCATATCGTTCAAAGTTCTGTTCCAGAGTTTCTACCGTCCAGCCCCACTCGCGCTCGTTGGGGTAGAGAAACTGTGGCTCCACACGGGGCATATGCTCGGCAACACCAAACACATAGTAGCCCGCTTGGCACGCTGCTTCAAGAATGTCGTGCAAACTCCCTTCTGCATGCTCGCAGAACTCACCGCTGTGTCCGCCGTGAAGTGAGATTCGCCAGAGTGCAGTTGCACAGCTCATAGCGGGGGTAGTATACCTTGTGGTAGGATATGGGTGGGCATCTACATTTTTTAGCATCCTCTCCTTTAGGGTTCTCTGGGTCAAGGGGTACCTTGTAAGGCTCAGTGCCCCCTGCGCAGTGGGTTTGCCAATTCTGCCCCCCCTCCTGCAGGTTCCCCCCCGCACGCGGGGGGAACCTAAAAAATCGTTAGGTTCCCCCTACTTGTAGGGGGAACCTACGGAGGGGGTTCTCAAGACAAACCGCCCCCCTCCTGTAGGTTCCCCCCGCTGCGCGAGGGGAACCGAAAAAATCGTTAGGTTCCCCCTACTTGTAGGGGGAACCTACGGAGGGGGTTCTCAAGACAAACCGCCCCCCTCCTGTAGGTTCCCCCCGCACGCGAGGGGAACCGAAAGAAACGCTTGGTTCCCCCTACTTGTAGGGGGAACCTAAAGGAGGGGGTTTGGGGAAAATCAGGCAACGGTTTGGGCAGTTGAGGCAGTGCCCTGTCAGGAACCAGCAGGAGGGGGTATCGCAAAATCAACCGAAGGCAGTGTGGGTAGAACCCCCACGGTGAACCCTTGTTAGAGCCTACAGCAGCCTCTCAAGCAGGAACCGCTGCGCAAACGGCGAACTCGGTCATGCAGTACGCGTCCCAAGTCACCCCCTTTGAGGCACTGGGACGCTTGGAAGCGCACCGCTTGCCATCCAACCGCAGCACAGGTGCCTTATGAAGCTGGCTCAGCTTGGTTCGCGGCATATGCGGAACCTTGTCGCCCTCGCAGGGGTTAGCGTCGCGCTCTACCTGTCGCGCCTGGCTGCCCCTTTTGTTTCCGATGACCATTTGATTTTTTACCGTTTGCAGCAGGGGGGCGTGTTTGGTTTCGCCAGTCGCCCGCCGACGGCGTTCTATCGCCCGCTCATTTCGCTCCATTACTATCTTGACTACGCGCTTTGGGGCATGAACCCCTTACTCTCGCACTTGGTGAATGTGCTGTGGCATGTGTGCGTCGCTGTATTGTTGTACTTCTTGGCGATTCAGGTATTACAACGGTGGGGTTGGCGGTTGGGGGTGGCGGTCCATGGGGCGTTCTGGGGCGCGCTGGTATTTGTGGTGCTACCCGCGAATGTGGAGGCAGTGGCGTGGTTCGCCGCGCGTGCTGACATAGTTGCCACTGCCGCCGCGCTATGCACGCTGTTGCTGCTGATGCGCTTCCTGCGCACGGGGGATTGGCTAAGCTATCTGGGCGCGGTGGGTGTGTTTGCGGGGGGGCTGTTTTGCAAAGAGTCGCTGTTGAGTTTCCCACTGATTGTATGGCTGTGGCTGCGGTGGATGGGGGTTCAAAAGGCGTGGCGGTATGCCCTGCCTTTCTTTGGGGTACTGGTGGTCTATTGGAGTATGCGCACAACGGCGGTGAGTGGCTTAGGCGCGTACCCTGAAGCGTGGGCGACCCTCTACCAACCGTGGTTGCTAGGGATCAATCTCGTTGCCTACTTGGGGCAGATGGCGATGCCCGCGATTTTGTACGGTGCGGGGCGTGATGTGTGGGATACTTTCGCGTGGGTAATTTGGCTGGGCGGTGCGATGCTTATGGCGTTCGCGTGGCGCACTGACCCTGTCAAACCACCACGCACCGTCGATTGGCGGCTGCTTGGGGCAACAGCACTGCTTGCTCTGTTGCCTGTGCTGATTTTCAAACCTTCGCCGTTCTACTTTCTCAACAGCCGGTATTCCTATTTGGCGTCGGCGTTTGTGGCGATTGGAGCTGGCGCGCTGATTCATATGGCGATGCGGCGGCACCTGTGGGCGATGATTGGTGCGTCGCTGGTGCTTTTTGCCTACGTGGTGGGCACGCTGCGTCAGGTGGATGCGTGGCGCATCGCAGGCACCATCGCCCGAAGCAGCCTGATGTCGCTGCGCGGGCTGCCCGCTGATCGTCCCTTGCTCTTGCTGGGCGTGCCCGACCACTATCACGGGGCGTACATCTGGCGCGCCGACCTATGGAAAGCAATCCAACTGCTCCTGCCAGAGCGTGGTGCGCAGCCCATCCACACTGCCAGTCGCTTCACGATGCGCTTGCGCACGGATGTGGCGATAGAATATGCTGATGGTGTGGCACGCCTAAGTAGTCCCGACGATATCTTTCTGCGCCCTGAGGAGGAACTCAAACCGCTTGGCGACGAACCAATCGTATTGCCCACGCGGCTGATTATCCACTGGTCGCTGCAGCAGCGTTATCAGCTCGTGGGCTATGCAGACGGGCGGTTCGTGCTGATTGAGGCGTCGCCTGCTACGCCTGTATCCCCTTCTCCTTGAGATACTCGCGATAGACAGCGACCGCTTGGGGCATCGTGTTGGTCAGCTGCATAATGCCGCTCACGCGCCCTTTGGGCTGGATTTTGCGCTGCGTGAACGCCATCATCGCGTTCTCCTGCCCCGTGTAGAGCTTATGGAACAGGTCTGCAGTCAGCGTGAGGGCTGCCTCTTCCTCGCCTTCGGGCTTTTCGGTATGCAGTTCCAACTTGCCCCCGCGCGTGTCAATCCAAAAGTCAATATCGGGTTGCTTGATGTGGATGGCAATCAGCATATCCAGCTTTTGCCAGCCCTCGCGAATCACATCAACATCGCGCAGTCGCTCAATAAACTCCAGCACAAACGCCTTCGCTTGCTCCGGATCGCGATATGGGAACCCCATCGTTGTCAACCTCCGACCGAAGGGTTAGACGACTTGCGCGGAATTCCTGCCTGCGGGGGTAGCATTGAAGGCGCATTTGGGGGAAGGCGCGTATCTTCGCGCATTGCCGACGGTTTTTGCAAGCTTGCGTTGGACCCATCGGCGGAGGTGGGTCGGGCTCAAGCGCGCCTTAGGGGTTCGCCCGCTGAGGAAGGGTCCCTGCACAATGTGACTATCCCTCCGCCCGTCGCTTACGCAAATACAATGCCGCCACATACACAATCAGCGCCGCTTGCACAATCAACGCAATCTCCTTGGGCGCACCTGTTTGCGCATGCAGGTGGTATGCCCCGCTGCGCAGCGCGCTCATCAGCCACGCCGAAAACACCACCAGCCCTGGATGGTTGCCTCCCAGTAGCGCGACGGCGATTCCCTCAAAGCCGTATTCGCTGGGGAAGCCTTCAAAATAGCGATGTTGCACGCCACATACCTCAATTGCGCCTGCCAGCCCTGCCAGTGCGCCTGAAAGCAACATCGCTTCCACCATGCGTCGGGGCGTGGGCACGCCCGCAGCGTCGGCAGCGTCGCGGTTTGCCCCCGTCACACGCAACTCGTAGCCCCACACTGTGCGATAGAACACTAACCACAGCCCGACCGCACTCGCGACCGCAACACCAAGCCCCCAGCTGGCTTGCAGGAATGCCTCGTGCAGCAGCGGCAGCTGGGCGGTGGGGGCAATCATCGCGGTTTGAGGTGCGTCGCTGAAGGGGTCTTTGAGGTAAGCGGTCAACAGCCAGTGCGTGAGATATAACGCGATATAGTTGAACATAATCGTGGAGATAACCTCGTGCGCACCACGCTTGACTTTGAGCCACGCGGGCACCAACGCCCACAGCGCGCCCGCCACCGCACCCCCCAACAACGCCATTGGCAAATGCACAGGCGCAGGTATATTCCCCTGATTGCCCAGCCACGCAGCCATTAACGCACCCATCAGCAGTTGACCCGCCGCCCCAATGTTGAATAAGCCCGCCTGCAACGCCACCGCCACTGCCAGCCCTGTAAGTAGCAGCAGCGTCATATCGTGCAACACGCTGTCCCACGCATCGGCAGGTCCGAACGCTTCCGTGCGAGGATACCCTGTCGCGCCTTGCACAATCAGCGTCAAACCCTCGCCCACAGGCTTACCTGCAGCTGCAATCAGAATCGCGAGCAGCCCGGCCACAAGCGCCGCACCTACCAACGCAATCCACGCACGCCTAAGCCACACGCCCTCATCATTCGCTTCTGCCTGTGCTGTTCCTGCCATACGGTATCAAGCAGCAGGATTAGGAACCCCTCTGCGGAATTCACCCGTAGGGGTGAGCGTTGCGTGGGCGCGTCGCTAACAGAAGTAATCGCGTGGGCGCAGCGATATTTGGAATCTCGCCTGCGTTTTGAGGCATTGGTGGCAGACCTTTTGCAAGAGGTCGTTCAACGATTGTGGGAAGCCGCAAGGGTTGCTAAGCCGCTCACGCTTGCCTATGTGCGCGCCGTGTGCGACAGCGTGCTTGCCGACCACTACCGCGCTTGCTTGCGCCAGCCGCCCTGCGTGTCGCTGGAAACCTGCGCCGAGTACGCCGTCGTGGAGATGGGCTACGAAGCCGTTGAGAACCGCCTGCTGCTGGAGCAAGCACTGGCGCAACTTTCCGAGCGCGACCGCGCCATCGTGGAGATGCACTATCTGGACGAGCTGCCCTTTGAGCAGATTGGGCAGGCGTTGGGGATTTCCATCGAGTGCGCCAAGAAAGCCTGCCAGCGCGCGATTGCCAAACTGCAACGCTGGGCGAAAGAGTGCGGGGGGGGTAGAATTTGCACCCGATTTTCTTATCTCCCTGTCCCCTACGCACGGGAATGTCCGTTAAGTAATAACGGAGGACAAACAACGATGGCATTGAGCCTTTCGCTATCGCGTCCGAGGTGAGATTATGAATCGAGGGCTTTTGGGAATCGTTGGTATCTTGTTATGTTGCTCCCCCTATGCTCAGGTGGACTCGTCTGTAGCTGGATTGCTCGAGGCGCGAGAACGAGCGATGCGCGGGAACCTACTGGTCTATGAGGCTCAAATCAGTGAGACACTCGATTCAAAGGAGCTTCAAGCAGCTTTGTCAAGTCTTATGGAAGTGGCAAAGAGCGTGGGTGGACAGACGGAACAAGATTCTGCAACACACAACACAAAGATTACTTACCAATACGAAACAGACTATGCCTTCTGTATAGGTAAAGACGGCGTTATCGCGGTTGATTTCCGAACGAAAGGTCCCGTACAGGGCATACGACGACAGGGCTCGGCTCTGGCTGAGGAGCATCGAAAACAAGTGTATCTTTCGGATGTCGCCGTATTGTATGAAGCGCAAAAGCCCTACCAAGGCGCGCCTCAAGGAACAATCTATCGCAAAACTGCCGAGGTGTTTCGATACACAAGACCTGCGTGGACCATCTTAGATCCAAGTCTGAGGCTTTTGCTTCCTCCTGACTTCGCTTTCCTGGTCGCCGCTAATCCTTTGTACGTGTATTGGGGTGATGCTTTAGAGTGGAGGCTAAGAGAGAAAGGATCGCAATTCACCATTTTGGAGAGAGAGGGCGAAATTCCTGGCGCACGGGGGCAGCGCGGGAAGGTTGTGTTGTGGCTCTCAAACGCGCACAGGTACGCCCCCTTCCGCATAGAGTTTTGGAACGGCAGTGACTCCCATCCAGTAGAGCGTGAGGTTCCTAAGATTATCTGGCAAGCAAGAGACTATAGGAATGTCAAGGGAATATGGATTCCTACTCGTGTAGACTTCTCCCTTTACTGGAAACCTCGGAAAAGCGCAAACGGCAAGCCCTACTCGTTAGGGAGTGAAAAGCACGCAATCTATCGCTTGAAATCAATCAGTGTTTGTCGTGATAGCGCGCTTAACTTTCCCAGTGATACGGTAGTAGCTGATTTTCGCTTGGATCGCGCGAACTTGGATATCGGTGGGATGCAGAAAGGCGTCGCCTACAAGTGGGGCGATTTTGGGCGTCTGGCAACGGAGGCGGAACTGCAGCGACTCTACGCAGAGCAGTACCCCGACCCGCCTCGCCCGCCTTGGTGGCGTACCGCTTTGATGTATGCGCCGCCGTTCTTGCTGATTTTGGGCGGCGCGTACTGGCTCTATCGGCGTAAGCGACTGCAACGCTTTGGGAATGAACCTTGAGACGGTAGCCTACTCGCTGCTCAGCGCGGGGGTGTTAGCGGTCGCGCTGGGGATGATGTATCATAAGGTGCTGCCCTGTCCTGTGGAGGCGCGGGCAGCAGCGACGCTCTTGGGCGGATGGACGCTGCTGACCGTGAGCTGGTATCTGGCGTGGCGGCTGGAGTGGGTCAACGCATCAACCATCGGCGCGCTGCTGCCGTTCCAGAACTGGCATATCGAGTGGCTGTGGGTGTTCGCGTTTGCAACGGCGTGGCTGGGTGCGCAGTTTTGGCAAGGCGTGTTCCGCGTGGTGCAGGGGCTTAGCGGCGCGCTGCTGCTCATCGTGCTGCTGACGACACTGCTCCACGCAGCGGGCTATCCCCTGCGCAAGGAGCTTTTGGTGTACAGTTATCAGGGTTATTATCGCCCGCACGGGCTGTTGGCGACCCCGCTGGAGGTGGGGCTGCTG
>Ga0105160_1000308_pt1 | contig 24182 bp, 17 predicted proteins | sample GXS110809BmetaG_FD_89591 | JGI IMG/M metagenome (GOLD analysis project Ga0105160, IMG submission 89591) | Hot spring microbial communities from Gongxiaoshe hot spring, China to study Microbial Dark Matter (Phase II) - GXS 110809B | ecosystem: Environmental > Aquatic > Thermal springs > Hot...
CCTTTGTTGCCCGCCTGGATGCCGAAGGTGTCCTGGGGTGGCTCTTCCAGATCGGTGGTTCGCTCAACGATGAGGCAACCGGCGTTGTGGTGGATGCAAACTGCAATGCCTACGTGGTCGGCTGGTACGAAAGCCCGCAGTGTTACGTAGGCACTACCCAGTTCCTCTCCTTAGGCAACGCCCAGGATACGACGAACGGCTTCCTGATTGCCTTCGATGGGGCAGCCCCGACAGCGGTCTACCGCTGGATGTACCGCATCGGAGGCACCTGGGATAATAGCGGGCGGGTCTTTGCCGACCGGGTGGCGCTGCGGAACGACACGGTCTTCGTCGAGGGGCGCTTCCGGCGCCGTGCGTACTTCGGGGTTGCCCCCGGAGGTGGCGCGGTCCAGCTGCAAAGCCCCAGCCCGAACTTCTACTCGACCTTCACCGGCTGGTACCGCACCAGTAACCAGGTGCTGGGGGCAGCCATTGGGACTATCACGCCGCGCCCAAACTATAGCGGGACAACAGCGCGGGATAGCTACGGGAATACGTACGAAGGCGGCGAGTTCAGTGGAACGCGCAGCTTCGGAACCCTGCAGATCCGCAGCAGTGGTGCGACCGATGGCTACCTGGCCAAGCAGGCGTACGTGCCGGCAACCTCGGATACCAGTGATACGAGCTTTCTGGTAGCAGCACCCCAGCTCCGACTTGCTTTCAGCATCGCTTACATTGGAGCCACGCCGGTGGGAACCGCCGTTGACAGCTCACTGGGGGCGATCCTCTGCAACGTCGGCAATTACCCGGTGCAGATTGTCCGGACGCAGTTTGCGGGCGCGAATCCAGGCGATTTCTCGCTGGTCCAGGTCCTGCAAGGGCGTGTGCTCAAGCCCGGGGACTGCGTCCCGGTTGAGGTGCGCTTTACCCCGCAAGCGGTGGGGCGACGGGAGGCGCTGCTAGTCCTCGAAGGAGACTGCGGACAGCCAGCAGAGCTGACGGTCTGGGGCATTGGATACCCGCCATGTGAAGTCACGGTGACAGATGTCCTCTTCGGACGAGTTGCCGTAGGGGCACTGCAGCGGAAGAGCGTCTGTGTGCTGCGCAACGTCAGTGCAACCCGGGTGCTCGGTGGGACGGTGCGCCTGGCAGGTCCAGATGCTGCAGACTTCACCGTCACTCCGCTGGGCGGCTTTCAGCTGGGACCGGGCGAGTGCCTGACCCTCCAGGTTGACTTCCAACCGACCCGTGCAGGGCTGCGTCGGGCATGGCTGGAATTTGACCTCGGAGCAGAGTGCCAAGTGCGGACCGCGCAGCTTCAGGGTGAAGGAGCCGTCGCAGTTGTGCGGGTTGGCTCCGTGGACTGGGGACAGCGTCGGCTGCTGACCTCGAACCCGGCGACGGTGGATGTCCAGAACCTCGACACAATCCCGGCACGCCTGCTGACAGTCCAGCTCACCGGTCCCGATGTAGCCTCCTTCACGCTGTCCCCGCCGGCGCTTCCGCGTACCCTGAATCCTGGCGAGGTGCTCTCCCTGCCGGTGACGTTCCAGCCGCAGCAGGAAGGGGCGCTCTCAGCCTGGGTAGAAGTAGAGGTGGAAGGGGCAGCGACACTGGAGCAGGGCACGCTCCAAGGCATTGGAATCCTGCCCAAGATTGCTGCCACGGGCTACCGCTTCCAAGCAACCCCGGTGGGGCAGCGTTCGAGCGAGCAGGGAAGTATCCGGATCCGCAATGCCGATACGCTGGCACCGCTGTTGATCGCGGAAGTGCGCTATCTCAGCGGACAGACGGAATTCCCGCCCGATGCTGCGGCACTGGCAGCGGTGCAGAATCGGACCTTAGCACCGGGTGAGGAAGTGCTCATCCCTGTTGGCTTCCAGCCCCAAGCCCCGGGATTGCGAAAGGCGCACGTGCTGATCATCAGTGATGCTGCTCCGGGTCCTGAGCAGAATCCTCGTGTTGCCGACACAGTCGAGCTGCTCGGCGACGGCATCGCGATTAGCGTGACCCCGTCGGTGATCGACTTCGGAACGCTCCTGACGTGCCTGTGGCAGGATAGCAGCGTGACGCTCATCAATAGCGCTGCCGATGCTCCATTGCAGGTGACGGCCTACCGGGTGATAGGCGACGTTGTCGGCTTCCAACTGAATCCGCAGCCGCCGTTTGTGGTCCCTGCCGGAGGGCAGCAGCGCATCGAGGTGCGCTTCCTCCCGGTGCAGGCTCGTCCCTATGCGACGACGGTCCAGCTGGAAAACGACCGAGGCATACCGATTGAGTTCTCACTCCGTGGACAAGGCGAGGCGCGCCCGCTCTTCATCGGTGATGGGGGACGGATTGACCGCGCCCTGCCCGGAACAGAAGTCATGGTCTCGATCCCGCTCCGGGTTGAGCCACCGATCCGGCAGATTTTGGGAGAGCAGACAGAACTCTGCCTGCGGGTCCGCTATCCAGCAGACCTACTGGAATTTCGGCGCTGGACTGTGCTGGAGGATGCCCCGGGGTGGAGCTGGCAGGTCCAGCTGCTCAGTGCTGGGGAGTTGGAGCTGCGCGGAGTGGGACGGTCCTGGCCGAACATTCCGCCGATGCGGCTGGGGCTGAGCTTTCTGGTCTACCTGGCATTGCCACCGGAGCGGGAGTTGCAGCTGGAGCTCTGTTCGCAGCTCCCACCGTGTATTGAGCCAGTGGTGCAGAATCCCCGAGTCCGCATCGCCGATGTGTGCTTCCTCAACGGGCGGCAGGTGCGGCTTGTGGGCACGGCGGGGGCACTGCAGCTCGATCCTCATCCGGTCGAGCGGGGAACGCCCCTGCGGCTGCAGCTCTGGCTGACCGAGAAAGCCTCGGTCGAACTGGAGCTCTTCAATCCGGTCGGAGAACGCGTTGCTCTGTTCCGACACGAGGGGCTACCGGCAGGCTCGCACGAGTTCTGGGTCTCTGGTCAGACGCTCGGCAGCGGTGTCTATCTCTACCGACTCCGTATCGGGCGGGAGATTCAGACGGGCTCGTTCGTCGTGCTGCCCTGAGCCTGAAGTGTGCCGCTCTTGAGGGGGCGTCCCGTTCGGCTGGGTGCCCCGAGCTGGGGCATGAGGAGAGTGGACTCGTTCGTCTGCTGCCGTGGTCGGAGCGGAGTTCCACAATGGGATTGCTCGAGACAGTGACTGCACACCTGCAGGAGGCGCTCCGCAGAGGGGATACGCTGCGGCTGGAGACGCTCCGCCTACTGCGCGCTGCCTTGGTGGAAGCGACGAAAACAGGAGAGGCAGGGGGGCTGACCCCGGAGCGGGAGCTGCAGATTCTGCGCAGCGCCATCAAGAAGCGGCAGGAGGCAATCGAACACTACGAGCGTGCCGGGCGGTGGGAAGCCGCTGAGCGGGAACGGCAAGAGCTGGCAATTCTCCAGAGCTTCCTCCCGCCACAGCTCAGCGATGAGGAGCTCCGGTCAGAGCTTGAAGGACTGATTGCTGAGCTCGGGGCGCAGGGTCCGAAGGATTTCGGACGTGTCATGCGCGAGGCTATGCAGCGTTTGCGCGGGCGTGCCGATGGGGCGCGGGTACAGCAGTGCGTACGCCGTCTCCTGGGGCAATGAGCCGGAGCGAACTGGAGCAGGCAGCACTGGTAGAGCTGGAGTTCCCAAAAGTTCTGCAGCACATCGCTGCTCTCTGCCTTTCGGCGTTGGGGCGGGAGAAAGTGCTTGCCTTGGAACCGAGCACGGATGTAGAATGGCTGCGCCAGGAGCACGAGACACTGTCCGAGATGGTTACCCTGGTGCAGCGCGGGATTCCCTTCCCCTGGTCCGCGGTGCCTGATGTGCGGCGCCATTTGCACAAGTCCACCATCGAACACGCCTTCCTCTTGCCGACCGAGCTGGTCGATGTTCGCGAGCTGTTGCAGCTTTCCCGGAGTATCCGGCAGGAGTTGATTCGCCTGCAGGAATTGCCTCGTCTGAAGGCGCTCGGAGAGCAGCTCTACCAGAACCGCCTCTTGGAGCGCCATATCAACGATACGGTGGACGAAACCGGGGCTGTCCGCGATACGGCATCCCGGGAGCTGGCACGGATTCGGGCGGAGATGCGCGAGATTGCTGCCCGCCTCCGGCACCGGCTCCGGCGGATTCTGCGCCGCTTCCTGGAAGACGAGCTCGCCATGGACGAGTTCATCACCCAGCGCGAAGGGCGCTTCGTGATTCCTATCCGGGTGGAGCACAAGCACCACATTCCCGGCATCATCCACGGGGTTTCCCAGACTGGGGCGACCGTCTTCCTGGAACCGGCAGAGATTTTCGAGCTGAACAACGAGCTGGCGCTCCTTGCCGATGCCGAGCAGCGGGAGGTAGAGCGGATTCTGCGTGTTATCACCGCCGAAATCGGTGCCTGTGCCCACGAGCTGCTGCGCTCGCTGGAGCTGCTGGCGTATCTGGATAGCCTCTACGCCCGTGCCCGTTACGCTCTGCTTGCCGGTGGGCAGAAGCCGCACATCGGAGAGGAGCCGGAAATTCTCCTCCGGGGCATTGTCCATCCGCTGCTGGCGGCAGCCCGCGGACGAAATGCCGTTGTGCCGCTCGATATTGAGTTCCGCCGCACCGCGCGTGGGCATCTCATCTCAGGTCCGAACGCCGGTGGGAAGACCGTTGCCTTGAAGAGCATCGGCTTGAACCTGCTGCTTGCCTTCAGCGGCATCTTCCCGCTCGGGTACTGCCGGACGCCGCTGCTCCGAGTGCTGACCGCCATTGGCGACCAGCAGTCCATTGAGCAGAATCTGAGTACCTTCAGCTGGCAGATTGTTCGGCTCCAGCAGATTCTCCAGCAGAGCGCTCCCGACAGGCTTGTCCTCATTGATGAAATCTGTGCCGGCACCGACCCGACCGAGGGGGCTGCGCTGGCGGCGGCGATCCTGGAGGAGCTGCTCGAGCGCGGCGCCTTCTTCGTGGTGACTACCCACCAATCCTCGCTCAAAGCCTTTGCCTTCCGGCAGGAGGGGATGCAGAACGATTCGCTGGAATTCGACCACGAACGGCTGCAGCCGACCTATCGCTTCTTGCCCGGCGTTCCGGGCAACAGTTATGCATTCGCAATTGCAGCCAATTTCGGGCTTCCGGAGAAGCTCCTGAAGCGGGCGCGCGAGCTGCTGGGCGCTCCCCAGCGTGAGCTCGAAGAGAGCATTGCCGCTGTGCAGCAGCTGCAACACCGGTGGCGCCGCTTGCAGGAAGAAGCCCATCAGCATGCTGAGCATGTCCGCCAGCTCCGGGAGCGCTATGAAAATGAGCTCCGCCGCCTCCAGGAGAGTCGGCGTGAGCTTCTGGCGCGCACTCGGCAAGAGCTGCAGCACGTGTTGCAGCAGGCGCAGAGTCTTATTGAGCGGACAATTCGGGAAATCCGCGAACAGCAGCGCCCGCTGGCAGAGATCCGCCGGGAGTTTGCCCAGCAGCGAGACGAGCTCTTGCAGGCGGTGACGGTGCCGGAGGAACCTGCCCCGCAGACGGAGCTTCCGGCACCGGCTCTTGCCCCTGGCAGCTGGGTGACTGTGGAGGGGATGAGTTCGGCAGGACTGCTCGTCGAGCTGGATGAGCACCACCGAATAGCGCTGGTTGAGTTCGATGGGCTGAAGCTTCGGGTCTCGCTCGATCGGCTCCAGCCGGCAGTGCCTGTGCAGAAAGCTCCAGAACGATCGCCAGCGGAATTTCTGCTCTGGAACGCATCCACCACGCTCGACATCCGGGGGATGCGTGTCCGGGACGCGCTCCAGACCGTAGACCGCTTCCTCGGCGAGGCGCTCCGAGGGAACCTTCTGCGGGTGCGCATCATCCACGGGAAGGGAACGGGAGCGCTGCGTGAGGCGCTCCACCAGTTCCTGGCAACGCATCCTGCTGTGGCGGAATACCAGCTAGCAGACCTCAGCGAAGGCGGTGCCGGTGTGACCATCGTCACACTCCGCTGATGCTCCCGCTGCGCGTGGTCTTCCTCTGGCACTACCATCAGCCGGACTACCGCTGGGAGGGGAAAGCGCTCTTGCCATGGGTACGCTTCCGGGCAGCAAAGGACTACGCCGTGCTGTTCCAGCTCTTGGGTGAGCTGCCGGGGTTCCGCTGCGTCCTCAATCTTGTGCCTTCGCTCCTCCTGCAGCTGGTCGGCTACGCAAGAGGGGAGCTGACGGATACGGCTGAGCAGCTGAGCCACCGTGCCCCTGAGCCATCCGAGGCAGAACAGCGTTACTGGCGCATGGTGATGCCTCCGGAGCCGCTCCGGGGGCGCTTTGCGCCGCTATTGGAGCTTTGCCGCCAGCTCGAAGAGGGAAAGCTAAGCCCGGAGCAGTGGCAAGACGTCCGGATGTGGATGCAGCTGGTGTGGATGTTCCCACACCGTGAGCGTTTTCCCGTCGTGAGCCAGTGGTTCCAGCAGGGCAGCCACTACCGCGCCGATGAGCTGCGTCTGCTCGGGCAGCTGCAGCGCCTGCTTGCCGGTGAAGCGCTCCGGGAGTTGCGTCAACTGCTGACTTCGGGACAAGGGGAGCTGAGCTGTTCGCCTTTCTACCATCCGATTCTCCCGCTGGTGTGCGATACGGAAAGCGCTCAGGAGAGCGACCCTGAGCTCCCGCGTCCGGAGCCGCCGTTCCGGTTCCCTGCCGATGCCTGGCTACAGTGCGTCCGTGCCCGGCAGCTCTGCTGGGAGCTGCTCGGGGTGGTGCCCGAGGGGATGTGGCCTTCGGAGGGTGCCCTCAGTATGGAAGCCCTGCACCAGATGGCAGCGGCTGGTGTCCGCTGGACGGCAACGGACGAAGCGCTCTTTTTCGCTGCACTGCCGACGGCGCCGCGGTGGTACAAGTACCTTCCCCATCGGGTCCACACCCCAGCGGGCGAGGTGGTGGTGTTCTTCCGCGACCGGGAGCTCTCCGATGCCATCGGCTTCCAGTATGGGAGCTGGATGCCGGAGCGAGCGGTGGAGGACTTCTGTGGGCGTCTTTGGCGTATTCGCAGCGAGCTGGTACAGAGTGCCGGCGAACAGGTGCTGCGCACCGCTGTCGTGCTTGTTGCCCTCGATGGGGAGAACTGCTGGGACGGGTATCCTGATAATGGCGTTGCCTTCCTCCGCCTCCTTGCCGAGCAGCTCCGGACGGAGGAGTGGGTGGTGACGACGACATGCCGTGCGCTGGTGGCGGAGGGACGGGAGCCTTTCCCCGAGCTGCCTCGGGTACGACCAGGGTCCTGGGTTGAGGGGTCGCTCCGCATTTGGGTTGGGACCCCGGCGAATAACGCTGCCTGGCAAGCTCTCGCTGAGCTCCGGGCACAATTGGAGGATGCCCGCTCGACTCTGCATCCGGCGCGCTGGCAGGAGGCGCTCGAGCATCTGCTCTGCGCGGAAGGTTCTGACTGGTTCTGGTGGCGTAGCCCGGAGCGTTCTACCCCAGCTGCTCCACTCTTCGAGCGCCTCTTCAGGCTCCGGCTCGAGCGCGCCCGAGCTCTGCTCGAGGATTGAACGGTGGCACGAATTGTGCAGACTCTGTAATTTCGCGCTGTCCAGTGATCGCGGGGTGGAGCAATGGGTAGCTCGCCAGGCTCATAACCTGGAGGTTGCAGGTTCAAGTCCTGCCCCCGCTACTCTCAGAGGAGGCAAGTCGAAGCGCTTGCCTCCTCTGTTTGTGTTGACTCCAGGAGGAAGCAGTAGTGGAACGGCTCAAGCCAGTGGTGGCGGCACTCCTGGCACTCTTCTTCGCCTACGGAGTCCTCAAAGTTGTTGGCTGGATTCTCGGTTTCGCCATCGAGTTCGTGTTCAATCTTGCCTTTCTGGTGCTGCTGCTCGTTGTAGCGGTGCCGATTTACTGGATTCTCCGTGGCACGGTGTTTCGGAGCCGAACGCCGTAGGTGGACATGGCACGCTGGAGCGATGTCGGGAGCCTCTTGCTTCTGGGTGTGCTCGCGCTCGGGGCGCAGCCGCGGAAGGCGGACTCACTGACGGTGGAGGTGGCGCGCCGGTTCGGGGCGGATCTCATGCGCCTGAACGCCGTTCCTTTCATGCAGCCCCTGGTTACTACAGTCAATGCGGTTTCAAACGCTCGCTTTTTCCGGCATGGGGTCATCCCCCGGCGGGTTGAGAAGCCGTACTTCCGCTTCGGCTTCCACACGATGTTCGGCATTGTCCGGGAGAGCCAGCGCACGTATGTTCCGCAGGCGCCCACCGATAGCGTGCTCCGCGTGGAGCCGTATGCGACGTTACGCCTGGAGGGCACTCAGCCGGTGCTACTCATCCACGATACGGCGGGGTTGGTTGCCAGCATCCTGCGTTACCTCTTCTACGAAGGCATTCGGGAGGACAGCATTCGGCTTCCGGAGCGGGCAGCAACTGTGTTCGGATATCTGCCCGCCTCTATCGAGATCCCGCGTGACTACCTCATTCGCCGGATCCAGCGCGATCCGCTCTACCAGCTGCTCTCGCCGGCAGCACGGGCGAGCCTGGATTCCGCTCTGGCTCGCATTCCGGCTGCTCGGTTTGATCTGCCGCCGGGACAGGATATGCGGACTGTCTTTGCTGCCGTGCCACAGCTGGAAATCGGCGCCCTCTGGGGGACAGAGCTCCTGCTCCGCTTCATCCCTCCGGTGCAGTGGGACCGCAATGTGGGGCACTTCGCCTTCTGGGGACTCGGGCTAACTCATAGCATAGCGCAGTACTGGGATAGGAAGCTTCCGCTGGAAGGCGCTCTCCAGGTGGTGTACCAGGGCACGGCGCTGCGGAATACCGTCGGGGAAACTGGAGCACGGCTTCGTGCCTGGGCGATGATCTGGAGCGTCAATGTCCATCTGGCTTACACGATCTTGCCGTGGAGGACGCTGCTCTACTGTGGAGGGGCGTGGGAGCGCTTGCGGATTGAGTCAGAGTACACCTTCGTGCTCCCGGTACAAGTTCAGGTCCAGCTTGGGCTGTTGCCGGAAGACAAGCAGCCTACACCAGAACAGCCTGGAGATACCAAGCCACAGGTAGTCCGCCCAGTGTTTACCGATACGAATTGGAAGCTGGCGCTCGGGGTAGCGCAGCCGGTTGGACCTTTCACAGTCGTGCTCGACGGGAGCGTGAGCCGTTTCCCGCTCTTGAGTCTGGGGCTCCTCTACCAGTGGTAGCTTCTGGCAGGGCTCCACAGCCTATTGGCAGCGGAGTCGTATTTTCGCGCGTGCCCCATCAAGGGCAGAACTGACATGTCGCAGCGCATCGCTCTTCCAGCCTGTGAGACCTGTCCGGTGCGGACGCAGAGCATCTTTGCCGCTCTCCATGCCCAGGATACGGCGGCTCTCGACGATGCAAAGGGCTGCTACTTCTACCGGCGTGGCGAGGTGATTTTCCACGAAGGAAGTTATCCCGCAGGGGTCTACTGCGTCCACCAGGGTGCGGTCAAGCTCTACCGCAGCGATTCAATGGGCAATCTCGTCATCGTCCGCTTGGCGAAAGCGGGGGACTTGCTCGGATACCGGGCGCTGCTGAGCAACGAACGGTACACGGCGACGGCAGAAGCGCTGGAGGATACGGTGCTGTGCTTCATCCCACGAGCTACCTTCTTCGAGCTCCTGCGCCAGAACAGCGATTTGATGACCGCCGTGACGGAGCTTCTGGCACGTGATCTGCGCATGGCAGAGAGCCGTCTGGCATCTCTGGCACAGAAGACCGTGCCGCAGCGCCTGGCGGAGATTCTGCTCTACCTCCGCGAGCTCTTCGGCGAGGATGAGACCGGGGCACTGAAAACTTCCATGACGCGCCGGGAGCTGGCAGAGCTGGTTGGCACAGCGCCAGAGACGGTCATCCGCCTGCTGAGCGAGTTCCAGCGCAAAAAGCTCATCGCTGTGGATCACCGCCATATCCGGCTGCTGGACCCCGCAGGCTTGGCTCACATAGCGGACCTGTATGACTGAGCCCTACTCCGGACGACTGTAGCGCGGGTTGCGCACGAGGCTGGAGTCCGTCAAGCTGTGCAGGAACGCTTCTAAGTCCTCCAGCTCCTGTTCGGAGAGCCCTAAGGGACGAATCCGCCCATCTTTCGTCGGCACAGGGTACCCGCCGGAATTGTAGCGCCGTAACACTTCGCGGAGGCTTCCCACCGAGCCGTCGTGGAGGTAGGGTGCCGTCAGAGCCACGTTGCGCAAGCTTGGGGTACGGAAGCGAGCAACGTCGGTGGGATCGCCCGTCACCGATGCTCGCCCTTCTTCCCAGTAGTGCGCTACAAGCCCGGTGCAATGGAAGTCGTAGTCAGTAAAGAGCGGTGGACGGTGGCACTCCGCGCAGCCCAGACGGAAAAAGAGCGCCATTCCCCGCTGCTGCTGAGAGGACAAAGCGGTGCGGTCACCCTGAACGAAGCGGTCATACGGAGCATTCCCGCTGAGGAGGGTGCGGACAAACGCGGCAATCGCTTTCGCAGCGAGAGCTGCTGAGGGTTCAGCGCCGAAGACCCGGAGGGACGCGGCGCGGTACGAGGGAATGTGCCGGAGGTGCTGGGCGAAAGCGGCGGTATCCGACCATCCGAGTGCACCCGGAGAACTGAGCGTGAGCAGCACATCCTCCTCCAGGGAGCCGATTGCCCCATCCCAGAGGAGCACCGGCGCATAGGCAGCGTTGGCCAGCGAGAGGGTGCTCCGCCAATGCTTCCGCCCGTGGATGCCCGTACTCAACATGAGCACATCGGAGAATGCCCGCTCCTGACGGTGGCACGACGCGCAGGCATGTGTCCCCGTGGGCGAGAGCGCTTGGGGGTCGTAAAAGAGGCGCCGCCCGAGCTCCACGCGATCGGGTGTCAGAGGATTCTCCGGCGGGACAGGCAGCGGGGGGAAATGCGGCGGAACTTCGACCACAGGCGGAGGCTGCACTTCCGGAGAGGTGTCCCATTGGCACCCGCTCAGGAGCAGGAGGCAGACGACGATACCGGAGACGCTACAGCACCGCAGAGGCATCTTCCTGCAGCAGGCGGCGGCACTTCTCTTGGAACTCCCGTGCCTCCCGTCCTTCGAGCCCGACCTCCTGCAAGAGTTCCGGAGTCAGCGGCGCACCACGCAGCATGCGGGCAAGAGCAGCTTGCTCAGCACGGGAGAAGGTGACGGCATTGAGCACGTAGTCTTCGAAGGCTTCCCACGCCAGGGGGACGACCTGCTTGACAATCTCGGCAATCGCGCGGGCGTAGACGCGGATTTCGTACTGCGCGTGTTCGTCCAGGCGCAGCCGCAGGAAGTGGAAGAGGTTGTGCAGGTCAATTTTCCAGTACCACTCCGTGTAGAGCGACAGCGGCAGGTTGATCCGTGCCAGCTCGCGAGCTAGATTCTGCTGCAAGAGCTCCTGGTACTCGGCGTAGAGCCGCTGTTGGGTGTCTTGGAGCCGTTGCCGGACAGAGCGCGCCAACTCCTCTGGCAGGGGCTCTTCCGAGCGCCCTTGCTTGTTGAGCAGACTCTGTGGGCGGATCTGCTCAGGCTCGGGCAGGTAGAATTCCTCCCGCATGATGGAGTAGCGCCCGCTGTACTCGTTGACGCTCGCTGTTCGGTGCCGGATCCACTGCCGGGCAACGAAGATGGGGAGCTTGATGTGGAACTTGAACTCTACCATCTCAAATGGCGAGGTATGCCGGTGACGCATCAGGTAGCGGATCAGCCGGCGGTCGTCGCTGACGCTGCGGGTGCCTTCCCCGTAGGAGACGCGGGCGGCCTGGACAATTGCCGCATCGTCTCCCATGATATCGAGGAGGCGGACGAAGCCTTTGTCCAAGCAGCGGAATTCCTTGCCGAGAAGAGCTTCCACCTCTGGGCGGCGTGCAGTCATGGCGGACTCAGGACAGGATGGTTTGGCACGGGGCGAAATTACCAAAACGGCGTAGGTGCACCGCTGTCAGAAGGGATGGCTCTGTAATTTCGCGCCGGGACCGAGTCCCGTGCGGCTGCTGCAGGCTCAACCCCGCCAGGTCCGGAAGGAAGCAACGGTCGGTCTGTGAGCAGCGCGACACGGTCGGCTTGGTCCCTCTCTTTTTCCGGCAGCCGATAGCTTGACAATTGCCAGCGGGTATGCTAAATTTGTAGCGTCCGTTCGAGACGCACGCCCTCTGGGTCGGCAGCAGCTCAGTGGGCACCAGGCAGCATGAGGAAGTGGCACGGATATGGCTCGCGTCCGCAGCGGGTGGAGCTCGCCGTCTCGCTCCGGCAGGGACCCCCAGGAGGGGAATTTCCCAGGTATCGCAGATTCGGTCGCCTTGGGGTATTGTGGCTCGGGGTGGGCTGTATTGTGCTGCTCCTGGCAGTGCAGTGGTGGCAGCGGCAGCCCGTGCGGGAAATCCGCTGGAGCGGACTCCAGCAGCTGTCCTCTGGCGAGCTCCTCTCACTGCTGCCAAGCGCCTCCGGGCACGCTGTGCCGGATTTGGAACGGTGGCGCCAGGCTCTCCTGCAACACCCGCTCATCACGGGAGCGGCTCTCTACTGGGAAGCGCCGGGCATCCTCCACGTTGCCGTTGAGGAGCGGCAGCTGCTGGCGGTTGTCGCGCACGCCGAACGCTTCCTCTGCCTGGACGCTGCAGGGAAGCTCTGGGAGCTTCCCCGAGAGCTGGTGCGGGAGAGACTCCCGCGGGTGGAGCTGCCGCAGCCATCGCAGGAGCGGTATGCTGAATGCGTTCGGCTGCTGCAGAGTGTACCCCGAGATTCGGTATCTGCCCTCCGCTGGGAGCCTTCTCGCGGATGGGTGCTGCACCTCCGCCAGGGCTCTGTGCTCTGGGTTGGAGACACTGCCGCTCTGGAAGCCAAGTGGCGCCGCTGGAGTCGGTTCCGAGAACACATTGCCCTTCCCGGTTCGGCGGTGGTCGATCTGCGCTGGAGCGGACTTGTCGCCGTGCAACCGCCTGTTCCACAGCCGCCCCCCGTGCCATGAAGCGTGAGCAGAGCTACCAGAGCCCGGATATTGTCGTCGGATTGGACATCGGCACGACGAAGGTGTGTGCCCTCGTTGCGCAGCCGCATCCGGATACGGGCGAGCTGCAGATTCTCGGAATCGGCATGGCACCGAGCGAAGGGCTCAACCGGGGGGTGGTGGTCAATATTGAGAAAACCGTGTCCTCCATCGTGCAAGCGGTGGAACAGGCACAGCAGCGCTCTGGGATCCGCATCGAACGGGTCACCGTTGGCATTGCTGGCGACCACATCCGGGCACAGCAGACCCACAGCGTGATCGCTATCTCGAATCCGAACCGAGAAATTACACCCCACGACGTTGCCCGGCTGCTCGACGATGCCCGCAGTGTGGCGCTCCCGCCCGACCGCGTCATTCTGCACCTCATCCCACAGGAGTACATCGTCGACGGGCACGATGGGATTGCTGACCCGGTCGGTATGAGCGGGGTGCGGGTAGAGGCACGGGTCTGCCTGATTACCGCCCTCATCACCGCCGTGCAGAACCTTCATCGCTGCGTTGAGCGGGCAGGATTGCACATCGACCACATTGTCTTGCAGCCGCTGGCAAGCAGCTATGCCGTCTTGGAGCCGGAGGAGAAAGAGCTCGGGGTAGCGCTGGTGGATATCGGGGGTGGCACGACCGATATTGCCATCTTCGAGGAGGGGACCGTGCGCTATACAGCGGTCTTCGGTATTGCCGGGCGGCAGATTACCGATGACATCCGCCGTGGGTTGGGCATTCTCACCGCGCAGGCAGAGGAAATCAAGCAGCGCTATGGACATGCGCTCTGTGAGAGTATCCTGCACGACGAGACTTTCCTGATCCCCGGCATTGGTGGGCGCAAGCCAATGGAGGTCACAAAGAGTCTGCTGTGCCAGATTATCCAGCCGCGGGTAGAGGAGATTCTGGAGTTCGTGCTGGCGGAAATCCACCGTGCGGGGTATCTGAACCGGCTCCCAGCTGGAGTAGTCTTGACGGGTGGGACGGCACTGCTACACGGCATCGACGAGCTGGCACAGCGCATTTTCCAGATGCCAGTCAAGATCGGCTTCCCAACCGCCCAGGGCGGGCTGGCGGCAGAGGTTGCCCATCCAATGCATTCCACCGCCGTGGGATTGGTACTCTTCGCGCTGGAGCACCGCCAGCGTCCGCTCAAGCCAGGGAAGCGCTCTTTCTTCCAGCGCCTGAAAGCCTTCTTTGAAGACCTGTGAGCATGTGTCACAACTCATCGGCGGGGTGCCATGATTGGACTGGAGACCGCGACCCGTTTCGGAGCTTGCCTGCGTGTCATCGGTATCGGCGGTGCCGGAGGAAATGCGCTCAACACGATGATCGAGCGTGGTCTGCGCGGGGTAGATTTCATCGCCGCCAATACCGATATCCAGGCGCTGGCGGCTAACCGGGCACCGATCAAAATCCAGCTCGGGCGGGAATTGACCCGTGGGCTTGGATCTGGGGCTGATCCAACCGTTGGGCAGCGGGCAACCGAGGAGAGCCTGGAAGAGCTCCGCGAAGTGCTTGCCGGCAGCGATATGGTTTTCATCACCGCCGGGATGGGCGGTGGGACAGGCACCGGCGGAGCCCCTGTGGTCGCTCGTCTGGCGCAGGAGCTCGGCGCCCTCGTGGTGGCGATCGTCACGAAACCCTTCCACTGGGAAGCACGCCACCGCATGCAGATTGCCGAAGCGGGGATTGCCGAGCTTCGCAAACACGTAGACGCCCTCATTGTCGTGCCCAATCAGCGCCTGCTCAGCATCATTGACCGCCACACTAGCGTCCGCGAAGCCTTCCAGCGGGTCGACGAGGTGCTCTACAATGCCACCCGCGGCATTGCGGACATCATCTCTGGCTGTGGGTACATCAATGTGGATTTTGCCGACGTGCGCACCGTCATGAAGGGCATGGGCGATGCCCTCATGGGGATGGGGCGTGCCCGGGGCGAGCATCGGGCAGTGGAAGCCGCCCAGAATGCGCTCAACTCTCCTTTGCTGGAGGGCATCTCCATTGCTGGCGCACGCGGGGTACTGGTCAATATCACCGGCGGGGCGGATTTGACCATGTACGAGGTTGCCGAAGCCATGCAGCTCATCGAAGAGGCTGCCGGGAGCGAGACCAACCTCATCCACGGCATCGTCATGGAGGAGGAGCCCAGCGAGGAAATCAGCATCACGCTGGTGGCAACGGGATTCCACGCTGCAGTCCAGCAGCCTGTGCAGGAGGAAACACGCCAGCACTCGGCTGTGGCGCCAGCAGTGGAAGAACTCAAAGTCGCCGTTGGCGGCGGTGGAAGCTATACCGTGCGCCCAATCCCTGCATCCAGCCCGGTCGGAGCGCAGGAGCTGCAGAAGTACGACGAGCCTGCGTATCTGCGGCGGGGTGGACTCAAAGCCTCCTCCCCGGCAGACTCCTCAACGCTGGACCGTCCGGCGTTCCTCCGGAAGCTGATGGATTGATAGCTCACGAGGTCTCCTGCCGGGGCGATACGGAAGAGGCGCGCCGCTCAGCCGCCTGTGCAAGGAGGTACGCCCTGATGAGCTCATCGAGCTCGCCGTCGAGCACGGCATAGGCATCGCTGGTCTTGTACTCCGTCCGGTGGTCTACCACCAGCACGTACGGGTGGAGGACGTAGGAGCGGATTTGGCTTCCCCATTCGATTTTCCGCTTCTTTTTCTCCAGCTCAGCGCGGGCAGCAGCTTGCTCTTCAAGCTTTCTCTGGTAGAGCTTCGCACGCAGAATTTTCAGCGCCCGTTCCCGGTTCTGGTGCTGCGAACGTTCCTGCTGGCAAGTGACCACAATGCCGGTCGGAATGTGGCGGATCCGCACCGCAGTCTCTACCTTGTTGACATTCTGCCCGCCGTGTCCACTTGCGCGGAAGGTCTCAATCTCAATCTCGTCTGGGCGGATGACGATGGTGTCGTCAGTTTCCACCACGGGGTATACGAACACAGAGGCAAACGAGGTATGGCGTCGGGCATTGGCGTCGAACGGGGAGATGCGTACCAGGCGGTGTACGCCGCTTTCCGCCTTGAGGTACCCGTAAGCGTAGGGTCCCCGAATTTCGAGGGTGGCGGACTTGATGCCGGCTTCGTCACCTTCGAGGAGGTCAACCAGCTCCACGTCGTAGCCGTGGCGCTCTGCCCAGCGCGTGTACATGCGCAGCAACATCTGTGCCCAATCCTGGGCTTCTGTCCCGCCCGCCCCGGCGTGAATGGTCAGCAGTGCATCGCGGAGGTCGTCCGGCTCGGAGAGCAGGTAGCGCAGCTCCAGTTCGGTGATGCTGCGCTGGAGTTGCTCCAGCTCGCGGTCGAGCTCGGCACCGAGGCTCAAATCGTGAGCTTCCTCTGCCAGCTCCAGCAGTGTCTCAGTGTCAGCGAGCAGCCGCTCCAGGCGCTCCCACTGCTGGCGCTCTTCCCGTATGGCACGGAGCTGGCGATTGAGCTCGTGGAGGCGCTGCGGATTGTGCCACACCTCAGGGTTTGTCAGTTCGGCTTCGTGCGCGGCTTCCCGTTCGGCAAGCGCTGCCGGGTCAAAGATACCCCCGCAGGAATTCTACCCGGGCGGTCAGTTCGTGGAGGCGCTGTTTCTGCGGTTCGAACATAGGCACACACGCTGATGAATCCCGGATGCGAAATTACAGACTCCCGCGGAGAGCCCGTGAAACCCGTGCCCTGTGAGCGGAGATGCGGATTCTGCCGTGGGGAAGTCCGCGCACGTCGCCTTTTCAGGGAATCTCCGCCGGTCTGCAGAGAGAAGCTCGAATGGTCAGGCGTTGGCGTGCAATATTTGCTCCACGCTGCCGTTTGCTGACCTGTCGGAGTAAGGTGAGAGAACGCCCATGCATACCGAACTTCGGGATGGTTTTCAACAGCAGATGCGCATGGAGTTCGCATCGGCGTACCTGTACTTGAGCATGGCGGGCTTCTGTGCCCATCGGGGCTTGCAGGGCATGGCGCGGTGGCTCCGTATCCAGTGGCACGAAGAGCTCAAGCATGCCCTCAAGTTCTATGACTTCCTGCTCGAACGCGGGGAGGCTCCACAGCTGATGGCACTGGAACAGCCGCCGGCGCAGTGGGACTCCATCCACCAACTCTTCGAACAAGTGCTTGCCCATGAGCAGAAAGTGACGGCAAATATCCACCGACTCTATCAGCGCGCAGGGGAGCTCCACGACTATCCTGCCCAGGTCTTCCTGCACTGGTTCATCGAAGAGCAGGTCGAAGAAGAAAACCAGGCACGGGCGGTGCTGGACCAGCTGCGTCTGGTGGGTGAAAGCGGGATGGGACTCTACCTCCTGGACCGGCAGCTGGGGGAACGGCAGCCGGAAGACTGAGCCCCATCATGCCGGAGCAGCAGCGTGGGGCGCTATTTTTGTGCGGAGAAGTCCACCGTGTACTCCCATGATCCTCCCACCGGGACATCTGTGGGCGCAGTTACAGCGTCGCCAGCAAGAAATCGAGCGCGTGCGCGCCGAAGCTGCTCGGAAGGTCGTCACTATTGATGTGGGCGGGGGATTGGTTCGCGTGACGGTCGGAGGTGACCTCCGCATCCGGCACATCCTCATCGCCCCACAGGCGCTGCAGAATCGGGAAGAGTTGGAGGATTTGCTCGTGACAGGCGTCAACAAGGCGCTGGATGCTGCCGTGGAGATGGTGCGACAAGAGCTACAGCCGTTGGAGCATCTCTACCCCAGTGCTGTGGAGCAACTCCCGCGATAGCCCGATGCAGTATCCTTCGGCGCTTGTGGAGAAGCTCATCGAGCTCTTCGCGACTCTCCCCGGCATCGGGCGCCGGACGGCACAACGGCTGACCTTCTTCCTCCTGCGTCAGACACCGGAGTTTGTCGAAGACTTTGCCGAAACACTCCGCCAACTCAAACAGCGGGTGCGGACCTGCTCGCAGTGCTTCACCTTCACGGAACAGGACCCGTGTGCAATTTGTGCCTCGGATCGTCGTGACCGCAGCATCATCTGCGTGGTGGAGGAGCCGCCCGACATTTTAGCCATAGAGCGCACAGGCGAGTACCGAGGGCTGTACCACGTCCTCCACGGGGTGCTCAATCCGCTCGGGGGAATCAGCGCTGAAGACCTGCGTATCCGGGAGCTGGTTGCTCGGATAACGCCGGAGGTGCGTGAAGTTATCCTGGCGTTGAGTCCAACGGTGGAAGGGGATGTCACGGCGCAGTACCTGGCACGGCTGCTCAAGCCGCTGGGCGTGCGCATTACCCGCATTGCTCAGGGAGTCCCGCTGGGAAGCGCACTGGAATTCACCGATGAGGCAACGCTCTCCCGTGCCTTGAGTGGACGCTATCCGCTGGAGTAAAGAGGCTCATCCGAGCCATCCCTTCGGGAGGCGGGAAACGCCGACGAAGACCAACGCTCCAACGGCAAGGGCGAGCCAGAATGTCCGGCGCCACCACTGCTGCGGGGAAAGCTTGCGCCAGCGCAGCGGCAGGTGGGTAAGCCCCAGCGCTGCCACCATCACCACGACATGTTCCCACCGGTAAGGCGGAATCTGCCCGCTGTGCTGCCATTTCCAGACGAAGAGCACAAGCCCCAGGAGGAACTGCACGGCGAAGAGCACCAACAATATCGCCAGCGCCAATCGAGAAAGGCGAAAAGCACCCTGCGACCAACCCCGACGTGCCCATAGGAGCGAGACAAACAGCACACCCCAGACTGCTGCAACCAGCCAGCGGTTGTGCCCGTGGACAAGCAGCACCGTTTCCATTGCACTCCTGGGAGAAGGTCACCGACCGGGCTTCCCGGAGACGTTAGGGAAAGATATGCAGTGTGTCCCGTGAACGCGAGTGTGCAAATTTGCGCTCGGCACAGGAGGAGTGGTGGACATGCAGATTGGCTCCATCGTCCGCTTCCGCCATCGGGACTGGGTGCTGGTGGGTGAAGAGGGCGAGGTTGTTGTCCTTCGCCCATTGACCGGCACGAGCGATGACACAATCGCCCTGCACCGGCGGCTTTCAGACCTGGTGGCGTACTCGTTTCCGGCAGAGCGCCTTGCCCCCTCGCGCTTTCCGCTGCCGGCGCCGGAGGCGGTTGCCGATGCGCAGAGCGTGCGGCTTCTCTGGCAGGCGGCTCGTCTGCTGTTGCGCGAAGGGGCCGCGCCGTTCCGGTCGCTTGGGCGCATCTCGGTGCGTCCCCGCACGTACCAGCTCGTTCCGCTGATGATGGCGCTCCGGCTCCATCCGGTCCGGCTCCTCATCGCCGACGATGTGGGCGTGGGCAAAACCATCGAGGCGGGGCTGATCGTGCGCGAGCTCTGGGAGCGGGGCGAGATCCGGCGCCTGGCCGTTCTCTGTCCGCCGTATCTGTGCGACCAGTGGCAGAAGGAGCTGGTGGAAAAGTTCCATCTCGACGCGGTCGTCATCAGCCCGGCAACGATCGGGCGTCTGGAGCGCCACACACCCCCGGGGCGGAGTATATGGCAGCACTATCCGGTCCAGGTCATCTCGATTGACTTCATCAAGCATGAGCGGAACAAGCACGCTTTCCTGCTGCATGCCCCCGAGCTCCTCATCATTGATGAGGCGCACGGGGCTACGCCGGGGCGCGGACAGGACCGACACCTGCGCTACGCGCTCGTGCGTGAGTTGGCCCAAGACCCGAGGCGGCATCTCCTGCTGCTCACCGCCACACCGCACAGCGGCATTCCCGAAGCGTTTCAAAAACTGCTCGGGCTCTTGGACCCGGAGTTCGAAGGATGGGATTTTGCCCAGCTTACCGAGCCGCAGCGGGCGCGTCTTGCCCGGCATTTCGTGCAGCGCACACGCCGGGATATCGAAGCGCACTGGGAATCGGAGCTGTGCTTCCCCCGGCGGGAGACGATTGATGCCACCTACAGTCTCTCGCCTGCCTATCGTCGCCTCTTCGAAGCCGTCTACGATTTCTGCACCGAAATCGTGCGGAGCGGCGAAGGGCTCGAACGCCATCGCCGGCGTATGCGCTGGTGGGGTGCTCTGGCGCTTTTGCGGTGCGTCATGTCCAGCCCCCGGGCAGCTCTGGTGGCACTGCAGAAACGCCGTAAATCCGATGCGATCTCCCTCGGCGAAATGGATGAGGCGGAGGTGGAAACCTACAGCCCATATGCGTACGAACCCACCGACCATGTGTCCACCGATGAAGCGCCCACACCCCTTCTGGACCGAACGGAGGCGGACCTCTCTGGCGCAGAACGCCGCCGCCTGCGGGAACTCGAACAACTCGCCCAATCCATCGCCGAAACCGAAGACACCAAGCTGCAGGGCTGCATCCAGCTCGTGCGCAAGCTCCTTCAGGAAGGCTATAACCCCATCGTCTGGTGCTTCTACATCGAGACAGCCGAGTACGTCGCAGAGAAGCTCCGGGAAGCACTCGCCGGCGAGAACATCCGCGTGGAATGCCTCACCGGTCGGGTGGGCGAGGAAGAGCGCCGCCTGCGCGTCGAACAGCTCATGTCCGAACCCACCCGGCGCGTGCTGATCGCGACCGATTGCTTGAGCGAAGGCATCAACCTGCAGAAAGGCTTCAGCGCCGTCATTCACTACGACCTGCCCTGGAACCCCAACCGCCTGGAGCAGCGTGAAGGGCGTGTGGACCGCTTCGAGCAATCCAGTCGCGTTGTGAAAGCGGTTCGCTATTACGGCAAGGACAACCCCGTGGACGGTGCAGTGATTCGTGTCCTTCTGGACAAAGCACGGGAGATCCGCCAGACGCTTGGCACCTACGTGCCGATTCCCGAAGACGAAGAGCGTGTCGTCGAAGCCCTCGTGCATGCGCTCTTCTTCGGTCGGGAGCGTCCGGTTCGCACGCAGTTTGAGCTTCCCTTTGATGATGCAGAGGAGCGAGTGCGCGCACTCCATCACTCCTGGGACTTGGACGCCCGCCGGGAGAAGGAGAGCCGTACCCGCTTTGCTCAGCATGCTCTCAAACCCGAAGAGGTTCGCCGCGAGCTGGAGGCGACCGACCAGGTGCTGGGTGATCCAGCAGCAGTCCGGAACTTTGTGCTCAGCGCCTGCCAGCGGCTCGGACTTCAGGTGCAGAGAAGCCGCCACCATCCCGATGTCTGGGACCTCATCACCGAGCAGGCGGCGCTCGTGAATGTGCCCGAGCCGATACGCCGGGCACTTCCAGCCTCTCGCACAGGGCGCTGGCGGATTACCTTCACCAGTCCCACCCCTGAGGGCGCCGAGTACCTGGGACGCAACCACCCCTTCGTGACAGCGCTTGCCCGCTATCTCTTCGAGCAGGCTTTTGCCGGGGGAGCCGATTCCGTGGTGGCTCGCTGCGGCGCTCTCCGCACGCGGGCAGTCGAGCGGCTCACCGCGCTTTTCCTCCTTCGCCCCCGCTTCCAGCTCCGCCAGCCCAATCGTGTCCCTCTTCTCGCCGAAGAGGTGCTCGTCCTGGGTTGGCAGACGTTTACGGATCGGTGGCTGTCCCCAGCGGAGGCACTTTCTCTTCTCGTGGCAGAACCCTCGAGCAATATGTCCCTTACGGAAAAACGCGAGCTTGTTGCTACCGTGCTTGAGGAAGCCGGACGCCTGCTCGGCGAGCAGCCCACGGGACCCGTCTTTGAATCCCTTGCTCGCCGCGCCAGAGAGCTCGAAGAGGCGCACCGGCGCATCCGGCAGAGCGTGGGGCAGGCGGTTCGCGGGCTTCAGGTCCAGCCCTACTGGCCACCGGATCTCCTGGGCGTGCTGGTTCTCCAACCGGAGGTGCAGCCATGACGGACGTTCTCGTGCTGGAGCCTCGCGTGGAGACAACTCCGCGTCGGGAGCGCGCTGTGCATCTGGAAGGGGGGCTCTTTGGTCCCGACCTCCTGGAGCGCCTCGCCTCGGGCGACTTGCCGGGACAGAAGCCGGCAGATTTCGGGCTTCCCTCTGGGCGTGCCCTCCTGGATGAGATCGCCGCAGCCTACCGGGATGCCCGCGACCTCTGGCAGGTCTTCTGCCGCCGCCTGGAACGGCTCCCTGAAGAGGACCCTGCCACAAGCCTTACGCGCGAGGGCTGGGTGATTCCCTTCCTCGGGCTTCTGGGCTACGAGCTGCGCTATAACCCCAGGGCCTACGACGTAGGCGGCGTGCTCTACGCCATCTCCCACCGGGCAGGCGAGCAGGAGGATGCCCCGCCGGTGCACATCGCCGGTGCGCGCCGCGAGCTGGGACGCGTGGACCCGAGCGGACGCCCCCGCCTCTCTCCGCACGCGCTCGTGCAAGAGTTCCTCAATCGCAGCGGGCATCTCTGGGGCATCGTGACCAATGGACGCATGCTGCGGCTCCTGCGCGACTCCACTTACGTCCGCCGCCAAGCCTACGTCGAGTTTGACCTGGAAGCCATCTTCGAAGCCGAAGGGGATGCCCGCTTCGAAGACTTCGTCCTGCTCTACCGGCTGCTCCATCGCTCGCGTCTGCCGCGGGGTACTGCCGATGCGCACGAATGCTGGCTTGAGCGCTACCATCAGCAAGCGCTCGAACAGGGCAACCGCGCCCGCGACCGCCTGCGAGACGGCGTGGAAGAATGCCTCAAAATCCTGGGCACGGGCTTTCTGCGGGCAAATCCCGACTGGAACCCGGCGCCCGAAGCGCTCTACCAATCCCTGCTCCGCCTGGTCTATCGCCTCCTCTTCCTCCTCGTCGCCGAAGAGCGTGAGCTTCTCGGAGGCACCGACCTCTACCGCGAGCACTACAGCGTCAGCCGTCTGCACCGGCTCGTCGAGCGCCGCGAAGCCTACACCGACCACGAGGACCTGTGGCACTCGCTGCGCGTGCTTTTTTACCTGCTGCGCGACCCCACCCCGCAGGTTGAAGAAAAACCGCTGGCAAGTCTCCTCGGGCTTCCTGTGCTGGATGGCGGACTCTTTGAGCCAATGGAGCTGGACAATCGCACCCTCACGAACCGGGACTTGCTGGAGGCATTTTTCCACCTGGTCTACTACTGGGACGAGGAAGCCCGCACCTACCGCCGCGTCAACTACGCCGCATTGGATGTCGAAGAGCTGGGCTCGGTCTACGAGAGCCTCCTGGACCATCACCCCGTCATTCAAGACCGTACGTTTGACTTTGCGCCCGGAACCGAGCGCAAATCCACCGGCTCCTATTACACGCCGCCGGAACTGGTGGCTGAACTCATCCGCTCGGCGCTGGAACCGGTGCTGGAAGAACGGCTAAGGAGCGCGAAGACCCGCGAAGAAAAAGAGCGGGCGATTCTTTCGCTCCGCATCGTCGACCCCGCCTGCGGCTCCGGTCACTTCCTGCTGGCAGCGGCGCGCAGGCTGGGTAAGGAGCTCGCGAAGATCCGCACGGGCGAAGAGGAACCGGCTCCGGAACAGGTGCGCGAAGCCACCCGCGAGGTCATCGCCCACTCGATCTACGGCGTGGATAAAAACCCGCTCGCCGTCGAACTCTGCAAAGTCGCCCTCTGGATCGAAAGCCACACCCCTGGCAAGCCCCTCACCTTCCTGCACCACCGCATCCGCTGCGGCGACAGCCTCGTCGGCGTGTGGGACCTCGCAGTGCTCAAAGCCGGCATCCCCGATGAAGCCTACGAGCCTGTGGGAGATGATGACCGCTTCCAGGCACGGACGCTCAAAAAGCGAAACGCTGCTGAACGGGCAGGGCAGAGAGACCTTTTCGCTGGAGACCTGGATGACGCAGCGCTTCGCGCCGCCCTGGAAGTGCTGGAGGTGAACGCAATCCCTGATAACAGCGTGGAACACCTCCAAGAAAAGGCCAGGCGCTACGAGGCGCTCCGTGCCTCTCTGGAGCCTCTCCGCCGCGCCTGCCACCTGTGGACCGCCTCCTTCTTCCAGCGTTTCAAGCCAGGTACGCCTGCCATCACTACCAGCGTACTGTATCAAGCCCTTTCCCAAAGCCCGGTGCACGGGCAGGTCATCGGGCAGGCGGAAGCTCTCGCCGCCCGCCATCGCTTCTTCCACTGGCCACTGGAGTTTCCGGAAGTGTTCGCCGAGGGTGGGTTCGACGTCGTGCTCTCCAATCCGCCGTGGGAACGCATCAAGCTCCAGGAGGAAGAATTCTTTGCATCTTGCGACCCCGAGATCGCCCGCGCTCCCACCGCCGCCGCCCGCAAACGGCTCATCGCCCAGCTCAAGGAAACCAACCCCGCCCTCTGGCAGGCGTATCAAAAAGCCCTGCACGACGCCGACGCCACAAGCAAGTTCCTGCGCACCGGCGGCCGCTATCCCCTGACCGGTCGGGGCGACATCAACACTTACTCCGTCTTCGCTGAGCTGGCAGCCAGGCTCATCCGCCCGCAGGGACGCGCCGGCATCGTGGTACCCACCGGCATCGCCACCGACGCCACCAAC
>Ga0105160_1000309_pt1 | contig 24174 bp, 23 predicted proteins | sample GXS110809BmetaG_FD_89591 | JGI IMG/M metagenome (GOLD analysis project Ga0105160, IMG submission 89591) | Hot spring microbial communities from Gongxiaoshe hot spring, China to study Microbial Dark Matter (Phase II) - GXS 110809B | ecosystem: Environmental > Aquatic > Thermal springs > Hot...
TAAGGATTGATCTGTTGTAGAAGGAACCGTATAATTTAACTCAACTATGCAATGTGATTATTCATCTTTTCCTGAGTATGGCGATCAATAGAACTGCGATTATTAGATGGTTCTTCTTTTTATTCTCATCATCCCCAGAATAGTCTAACGTTAATATAGGTATATTATTTTCTGGTGTGATCTCTACTAGTTCATAAATATTCGAATCTTCATTTTTAACAATCTTCAACTTCACATCCTCTCCTTTTCTGATCCCCTACAACAAATCTAATAATCAACTTTTTTAAAATAATCATAATAATTAAAGATTCAGCTGGGGTCGCCTAGTCCGGTATGGCGGTGGCCTGCTAAGCCACTTCCCGTAAGGGTTCGTGGGTTCAAATCCCACCCCCAGCGTTCTCAATTTCATAAATTTATATGAATTTTAAAAATATTTGCTAATATAAAACTGTGAACAGCATAAGTGAAAAAATCAGAAAATTGAATGAAATCGAAAACAGGTTGAACAACTTAGATAGAGAGTTTGAGCAAAAGAAACAAGAGCTACTCAAAGAGCATTTAGAGAAACTGAATGCTATCAAACAGGAATCTGAAAAGTATCTTAATGCTCAGAAGGAGGAGCTCAAAGAAAGAATAAGTGTGCAATACAACTCCAAAGCTCAGAATATGAAGATATACTATGAATCTATAAATTTTAAGGAACCGGATCTAGATCAGCTAGGGGAGCTTTTCATAGGAATCTTCAAGAGGGAATTCGATGAGATCCGAACCTATATATAGAGTAGGAATTTTCTTTGTAAATGATATAAGAGATAAACTTATAGCAAAGCTTCATGAGCTGGGTATTGTTGAAGTAAAGGAGAGTGAAATAGAAAATAGATATGAAGTATCAGAATTACACTCTCTACTTAGTAGTTTAGATTATGATTTACAAACTATCCGTCCTGGGAATAATTTATTAGACGTAAATGAGATAGATTATTTAAAAGTAGAACAGACTGCAAAGAGACTTAAAGAGCTATACAAACAGCGAAAAGAATTAGTTGATAAATATAAGATGTTGCTTGATAGATTGGAGGATGCAGAGATCGTCATGAGCTATGTAAATTATGATAGATTGCCTACTGGATATAAATTAATAGCTTATAGAATAAATAAGAGGGAAATTGATCTGAAAAAATTGGATGATACTGCAGAAGTATATGAATTACCTAATAATCAATTCCTAATATTAATACTAGCTGATCAGAACAAGCAGGTAATAGTTCCGGAGAGAGCGGATTTGATGTATGTTCCTAATAGTTATGATGAGATAGATAAGATGCGAGATGAAATCAGACAGATAAATAAAGAGATTCAATTGTTAACAAGTGAGATAAATAATATCGAAACAGATCCTTATTTGAGAGATGTGAAGTTTTCCATAATGGTGTATTTGAATAGGGAGGATGTGAAAAAAATGATTGGGAAAGGTAAGGAGTATGGCCTATTAGAATGCTATGTTCCACGTAGATATCTAAACAATCTGAAAAGCTCTCTGGAAAATACTTTTGGAAATAAGATAGAAATAATATATGAAAAATTAGAAAATTCTCCAGTAGTATTTATAGACAATCCCAAAGTTGTTAAGGATTTTGAGCAAGTTGGATATCAGTTTGGTGAAATCCCTAATTACAAAGATATTGATCCTGGAATTTTCTATTATATATTCTTCCCAATCATGTTTGGTTTTATCGTTGGGGATGTTGTGTATGGAATTGGTATAATGATAATTGCTAAGTTGATTCAGCTAAGGATGAAAGAAGGAATACTAAGACAGATGTCTTCTCTGTGGTTTGTTGGGGGAATATGGAGTATTCTTTTTGGTCTAATATTCAATGAATTTGCAGGATTTGAATTAGATCTAATTCCAACAATATTCCATAGAGGTGATCATGTATTAGAGTATATGGGATTTGCAATAGTCTTAGGATTTATCCATCTGATGTTGGCCTATACGCTGAATATTGTTAAACACCTCACTCCTGAACCCGATTGGGAACATATAATCACTAGCTTATCTTGGATGTCCATTCTTGCGATAGTATTCTCTTATATTGCTGGGTTCTTTCAGGAATGGATGTTGATCATAGCTATCTTGGGAGTTCTGATAATAGCAAAAGAAGAAGGACTGATAGGTATAATGGAAATCCCTTCATTGCTAAGTAATTTAGTATCATACTTGAGATTAGCTATATTAGGTATTGTTGGAGTTATATTGGCCAAATTGATAAATTTACTACTCAACATAGGATGGGTATCTCTAATATTTGTAATTATATTCCACATTTTACATATAGGATTGGCAATATTAGAAGCTTCTATCCAGGCAGGGAGGTTGAATATTGTTGAATTTAGAACTAAATTCTTCAAGGGAGGAGGCAGATTTTTAAACTTTTTCTCTATTAATAAACTGAAAGGTGAATCACAAGATGGCTGAACAAAAAATCGCAGAGACTATAATGGCAGCAGATAACACAGGGCTAATAGCAATAGCTGCAGGAATAGCATTTGGTTTGAGTGCTATTGCTACTGCATATTCTCAGGCAAAGATAGGAGCATCATTTGCCGCTGTTCTAGCAGAGAAACCAGAGCTCCGAGGAAATATGTTACTTTACGTATTATTACCAGAAACCATCGTTCTGATTGGAATGGTAATATCTCTCCTGCTAATCTTCAAGATATAAACTCACTAATATGATCGAAGAGAGCATTGTCCAGGAACACGAATCTAAACTTAAGAAGGAGCTAGAAGAGTTTGTGTTCAAGCTAGAATTAGAACGAGAGAAGCTTTCAAGTCAATTGGAGCAAGAGAGAAAGGAGATTTTGAAGAATTATGAGAAAGAATTGATAGAGCAGAATGAGTCGTCTATTAGAGCTCTGAAGAATGAATTGGAGAGAGATTTGAATCAGAGAAAGAGAGAATTTATAGATAGATTGATCCAGAAATTACTAATCCATATGAATAACAAGTATAAACAGGAACTTATAGATATAATAGCGAAATTAGATTATGAGGAGATAATAGTTCCTGAGAATATAGATATACCTGGAGCTAAAAAATCTAAAGAGTTGCTCTTTGGGTTTATTTACAAACCTAGGGGTAAGAATTATTACATCAACATGGATATGAGAAGAATAATAGAAAAATACATAACTAATATAATAGATCAACTATGAGTTTAGAATTTCTGAACGCATATCTAAGTGGTATAAAATCTACACTTTTAACAGATAATTTCTTAGCAGATTTAAGTAAGTTAAATTCCATCTCCTCAGTGTATGAGATGTTGAAGAAAACTGATTATGGAAAATACTTTGATTATAGAGATTCTATAAAGAGTACAATAGAGAAAGGATTGTTTAAGAGATTCAACGATGTTGTAAATAGAATTCGAAAACATATAACTGATCATGAAACCTTTATCTATATGATAGCTGAATACGAATCTAAGAATCTACTTATAATGTTGGATGAGAAGTACAGAAATGTTGAACACCCTAAAGTGATGTCCTTCTTAGATAAGAAAGATTATTTAATAACAGAATATAAGAGAAAGCAAAATGTAATAGGGTTTCTCAAAGCCACCACATTAGGAAAATTTATAAAGATAACTAGCATGGAGGGATTTGATACTATATCGTATTCTATTGATGAGTTTGTAATACGGGCTAAAAGAGAAATTGCCAAGAGGAGTGAAATTCTGAGTAGAGTACTGATGTTAGAGATCGATAACAGAGCATATCTGATAAATAAATATTATGGGAGAAAAATAATTAATTACAAGGATTCAAATATCTTACCACAGATCCGTCTAGAATATGATCTGTTTAAGGCTGAGCAGTATCTGAATGAATTCCTATTCAATTATTATAAAAATTTGTATCCTAGGACTTGGTTTAGTATAGATAAAGCTTATGTTCTTATGAAGCTATTGGATAGAGAAAGGAAATATATTAATGCGGTGATCAACCGTGAGGATTGGAGTATTGGGTAAAAAGGATTTCTGTATAGGCTTTTATGTAGCTGGGATTCCAGATGTTTACATAGTAGATACTAATGAAGAATTCAACCAGAAGTTGAAGGAAATGTTATCTGATGATACTATGGGAGTGATATTCCTAGACGAAAGATTCACAATAGATAGAGCTGTTCACAAATTCTATTTAAATAAATCGAAGGCAATAATAGTCTATTTAAATGAAATTGATCAGATTAAAAAGGAGCTGAAAGATGCTCTGGGAATTGAGGTGTTGAAATAATGAGGGGTAGAATAATTAAAATATCTGGACCTGTAGTGGTTGCAGAACTAGATGCTTCAATGTATGAAATAGTGAGAGTAGGAGAGGAAAAACTGATAGGAGAGGTTATAGAAATAAGAGGTAATAAGGCGATTATTCAAGTATATGAAGATACAGTAGGGTTGAGGATAGGGGAACCGGTAGAGAGAACTTTCAGACCTCTATCTGTAGAACTGGGTCCTGGATTGCTAGGATCAATCTTTGATGGACTGGAGAGACCTCTGGATCAGATATATAATTTGAATAATAGTGTGTTTATTAAGAGAGGTATAGATATAAGATCTCTAAATAGAGATAAGAAATGGCATTTCGTCCGAACTCTAAAAGAGAATAAAGTTAGAATAGGAGAGGTAATAGGTTATGTGCAGGAAACTCCTAGTATAAGGCATAAGATCATATCTCCATATTCAGGCCAGATACAGGATCTGAAGGATGGCGAATATAAGCTAGAAGATCCCATTGGATATGTAGAGACATCATCTGGTAAAAAGGAGCTAAAGCTATATCAATCCTGGCCAGTTAGAATACCAAGACCTGTCCAGGAGAAATTTGGGACTGAGATACCTCTTATTACTGGTATAAGAGTAATAGATAGTCTATTTCCTATAGCAAAAGGAGGAGTTGTGGCTATACCCGGGCCGTTTGGATCAGGAAAGACGGTAACACAGCAGAGTTTAGCAAAGTACTCTGATGCTGATATAGTAGTATATATCGGATGTGGGGAGAGAGGAAATGAAATGACAGAAGTATTGGTAGAATTTCCACATCTCAAAGATCCAAAGACCGGTAGTGCATTGATGAATCGAACTGTTCTGATAGCTAATACTTCAAATATGCCTGTAGCAGCAAGAGAAGCAAGTATATATGTAGGTATAACCATAGCAGAGTATTTTAGAGATATGGGTTATGATGTAGCTCTAATGGCAGATTCTACTAGTAGATGGGCAGAGGCACTCAGAGAGATCTCTGGAAGACTGGAGGAAATGCCTGGAGAGGAAGGGTACCCAGCATATCTATCTAAGAAGATTGCAGAGTTCTATGAGCGAGCTGGTAGAGTTAAGACTCTAAATGGAGATATTGCTAGTATTACTGTTATAGGGGCAGTATCACCTCCTGGTGGTGATCTATCAGAACCAGTATCTCAAAATACCTTGAGAGTAGTTAAAGGATTCTTGGCTCTTGATGCCTCTCTTGCTCAGAGAAGACATTTCCCATCTATAAATTGGTTGAGGAGTTATTCTCTGTATAGAGATATAGTTTATGAATACTACAGGAAAAATATAGATCCTAATTTCCCAGATAATCTACAAATGATATCTAAATTATTACAGAGAGAAGCAGAGCTACAGGAAATAGTCCAGCTAGTCGGGCCTGATGCATTACCAGAGAGAGAGCAGTTCGTATTAGTGATCGGTAGGATGATAAGAGAGGATTTCTTACAGCAGAATGCTTTTGATGAGATTGACGCATATACTAGTCTGGAGAAGCAAGCATTGATGATAAATGCTATAATATCATATTATAATAAAGGTCTCAAACACCTTGATAATGGTACTAAAACTATTCAGGAGCTTAGATCCAATCCAATAGTAGATAGAATAGCTAGAATGAAAATGGCTAGTAACGATGAGATTAGAGAGATACTTAAGATGATTGAGGTGTTCTAAAAATGATAGAATATAAAACTGTACAGGACATTGCAGGTCCTCTGATGTTTGTAAGAGTAGATCATCCAGTCATGTACGGGGAGATAGTTGATATAAGAAAAGAGAACGGGGAGAGATTAAAGGGACAGGTACTAGAAGCTAGGGAGGGTATAGCAGTTATACAGGTATTTGGTAATACAATAGATTTGAATAGGAAAGCTACAGTATCGTTTACAGCAGAACCTATGCTATTTGGTGTTAGTGAAGATGTACTAGGAAAGGTGTTTGATGGATTCGGTAGACCACTAGATGGGAGTATCATCAGATCTGAGTTAAGATTGAATGTAAATGGAGAACCTATCAATCCATTTGCAAGAAGACCTCCAAATGATTTCATAGAAACAGGTATATCTACTATAGATGTTATGAATACTCTAGTTAGAGGTCAGAAATTACCTATATTCTCTGGATCAGGTTTACCCCACAATGAATTGGCTGCACAGATCGCTAGGCAGGCAAATGTTAAAGGTGAAGATTTTGCAGTAGTATTTGCAGCAATAGGAATTACGTATGATGAAGCTCTATTTTTTAGGAAGGATTTTGAGAGAACTGGGGCGATAGATAGATCTGTGCTGTTCTTGAATTTAGCTAATGATCCTGCTATAGAGAGATTATTAACACCTAGATTAGCTCTAACAGTAGCAGAATATTTAGCTTTCCAAAGAGACATGCATGTCCTGGTAATAATAACAGACATAACCAATTATGCAGAGGCACTCAGAGAAATATCTGGAGCTAGGAAAGAAGTACCTGGAAGGAGAGGATACCCAGGGTATATGTATACTGATTTTGCAACAATATACGAAAGAGCTGGAATTGTTGTAGGTAGAAAAGGTAGCATAACACAGATACCTATACTTACGATGCCTAGCGATGATAGAACTCATCCTATTCCAGATCTAACCGGTTATATTACTGAAGGTCAGATAGTACTGAGTAGAGAATTGCACAGAAAAGGTTTGTATCCAGCAATAGATCCATTACCTAGTTTAAGTAGATTAATGAATAATGGGGTTGGCAAAGGTAAAACTAGAGAGGATCATAAGAATGTTAGTAATCAGTTATATGCAGCATATGCAAATGGTAGAGATCTTAGAGCATTAGCTGCAGTAGTCGGAGAGGATTCTCTAGGGGAAACAGACAGGAAATATCTTAAATTTGCAGATGAGTTCGAAAGAAGATTTATAGCTCAGAGGAGAAATGAGAGGAGAGATATAGAAAAGAGTCTTGAATTGGGTTGGGAGCTGTTAAGTATTTTGCCAGAGAGTGAGCTTAAGAAAGTTAAAAAAGAGGAAATTGAAAAGTATCTGAAGAAATATGTCAAGTGATATACAATACACTCGAATGGAATTACTGAGGCTAAAGAATAGATTGATTCTAGCTAGGAAAGGATATTCTCTTCTGAAGAGAAAGCTGGATGTTTTGATCTCACATCTATTTGAGCTGATTAAGAAATTCAAGGAGAAACAGGCTGAGGTGGATAGATTAATCAAGAATAGTAAAAACATAGCAAAAGTAGTATCTGAAGAGTATACATATGCTGAGCTAGAGGCAATTGCAAAGTATAACGCCATAGATTACTCTATGGATATATCCTACAGAAATGTTATGGGCGTCAGAATTCCTAAAATAACTCTTAATAGAAATGATAGAGCCCCATATTATCCATTCCTGAAGTCTGTATCATTGGGTGCTCTAGTGATGCAGAACAGAGAACTGATAAATATACTCATAGATCTAACAGAAATAACCGCAAGTCTAAAATATATACTTAAGGAGATTAAGAAAACTAAACGTAGAGTTAATTCATTACAATATGTAATTATTCCAAAGATAGAAAGGGATATAGAGCTTATCAGGCAAAAATTAGAGGAGATGGAAAGAGAGAATTTTGTTAAGCTAAAGTCGCTGAAGAAAGATGAAATTTAATCAGAAACATGTTAGATTATTTCTAATTGGGCTTATTGTATTATTAATAGCTATAATATTATTGAATCTTGCAAAACCTGTTAGATATTTTTTAGCAATAGTTTCTTTTTTTATAGTTTTTACAATAAGTTTTGTATTTATTACAAAATTAATTAGTAGATACGATTACATAGTTAGATCATCTGGTAAGAATTATAATTATCGGATAAGTTTTGTAGTACCTGTATATAATGAAGGGGAGAATATAAGGAAATGCTTGGATTCACTAATGAATATAGATTATCCTAAGGACAGATTTGAGGTGATAGTTGTAGATGATGGATCCACTGATAATACTGGCATAATACTTGAGGATTATGCAAAGAGATATGATAATATTAGGGTGATTAGGAAGGAGAATGGTGGGGCTGCCTCAGCAAAAAATGTAGGTATATTAAATTCTTCAGGAGATATTATAATAACAATCGATTCAGATAGTATCATAGATAGAGAAGCTCCAGCTAAACTCGCTTCCTATTTCGATGAACCTAGAGTAGGAGCGGTATCAGGTAGTGTAAGGGTATTGAATAGTAACACCAATCTAACTAAGTGGCAAAGTATAGAATATGATATAATCCTGGTATATCGACGCATTCTTGAGGCATTTGACAGCGTGTATGTAACTCCAGGTGGTTTGAGTGCTTTTAGAAAAGAGGCCATTATGAAAGTAGGGTTATTTGATGTAAATAGTCTAACTGAGGATCAGGAGATAGCTATGAATTTACAGAAACATGGGTATAAAGTATTATCTTCCTTAGACGCATTCGCTTATACAGAAGTTCCAAAGAGTTTGAGTGCATTGATAAAGCAGAGAGTTCGATGGATCAGAGGAGGGATTTGGAACAGAATAAAACACCAAGATCTATTGGATATTAAATGGGGTAATCTGTTTGTTTTTGGATATCTCTTAGATGTTCTATTCTTTGTTCCATTCTCAACATTCTTCCTGAGTCTAATACTATTCTTAATAGATCATCAGCTATGGATATTTAGATTGGGTTTTGATATACTTGAACTTATGGTAGATCACTTTATGATAGCTACATTCGTATTCTGGATAATTCTGTTACCTTGGCAGATACATATGATCAACATATTGCGTGATAAAGCTGGGGATAAGAAGGTATCATTAAAGGAGATAGTTGATTTTATTGGGTTTATGATCATGTTTGGTTGGGCATGGTTCTTCGTCTGGCCGTTTGTTATATACAAGGAAATAACACAGGCTCAGAATAGGTGGGAGACAAGATGAGATCGATAGATTATTTGGTATTCTTCACGGGATTTGTAATTGTGCTAGTTATATTCATGGCTGGTTTTGTTCTAGGATGGGGATACACCAAATCCCTCAATGAGAAGACTGTCAGTGAGATAAATGAGCTCAGTTCCAAAATAGGTCTGTTACAGGCTATATCCGAAAGGGATAGTGAGGAATTCTGCTCTCTTTTCAATTATCTATTTCCCAGATTAGAACAGACCAGTTGGAGATTAGGAGAGAGAATTGAGTATCTAGAATCCCAGGGTAGAGTAGATAGAGATTTGAAAAATCTCTATTTTGAATATCTATACCGAGATTATCTTCTATTACAGACTGGAATAGAGAGATGTAATTATAGTACTGAATATATAATTTACTTCTACTATAACAATGATACAAGACCTTGTGATAGATGCTATGAACAGGGTTTTGAGATATCAGAGGCTAGGAACATATTGAGAAATGAAGGGATTATGTTAAGGGTATATTCTTTTGATGGGTTGATGGAAGGTTTGGGGGAATATCTAGCTAGAAAGAATAACATAACAGACTACCCTACTATAATCTATAGATCTAAGAAGTATGGCTATCTCACTTCTGATCAGCTGATTAAGATAATCAAAGATGAGCTTTCAGGCTAGAAAGAGAGCTACTATGAAAAAATTACAATATTATCTGGAGCAGCAGGAGGTAGATGAACCTATAATACCTCTGATTAATCTCATAAATTCAATGGATAGAGCATTCACCACATCTAGCTGTTCTGGTAGAGTTATGGTTCTGATTGATAGAGGTAGGAAAATTGATAGTGAAAAGTATCTAACATTTCATAGATATATAAGCATAGAGGATTTGAAAGATATCCCTAAAGATTCTAATACCTGGCTGAGAGTAGAGCCATTCATAATACACATCATAACCGAAGATTTGGATACTGCTGATAGCATAATGAGGGCAGCTAGAGCAGCTGGTATCAAAAGAGGAGGAATACAGAGAATCAAGGTAGGGTATTTCATAGAGCTAATGGGGAATGTGTATCTATCTGCACCAGTTAGTAAATTGGTGATAGATGAGGAGTTAATAGGATTGGTAAATAATATGCTAAGAAGAAATTTTAATATGCTAAATAGATTCTATCTATCTATTAAAAAGCTGGTAGAGAATATTAAGAATACTAGCAATCACTGAATTCTGTTGGAAATACAGTAGGGCCCCATATTTGTAAGCTTGGAAATCCATGAATATATCCTCTCTTATCCTAGCTATTATTTCAGTCTTATATTTCATAGTACTGGAATATTTAGGTCTGACCTCTAAATCGATTTTAAAATCCCCTTCAAAAGGATATATAAACTCAATCAGCTGTCCGTATCTATCTTTAACATAAACCTCTTTAAGGAATCTATTGTTATAGCTACGGGCTTCTATTATATAAGTAGATGGGGCCTTAGATTCAATCTCTACTCTGAATCGAACTGGTTGTTTGTAGTTTCCAGTTATTTCTCTCTCTGTTCTAATTCTGAATAGGTCTCTAGATACATCTACATACACTAGCACAGTTTTGGGTGGTAAGGGATTGATTTCATATTCATCTATAAACCTAATTGGAATAATATACAAACCTGCAGAAGTATCTGGTGGGGTTATTATTATTCTTATAGGGTTTTGAAATCTAGCTGGACTATTGGATACCCATCCCTCCGGCAATTCTATATCATATACATCATATTCTCTGTCACCTACCTTTGGATCGAATTCTAATATTACTGGAATAGTTGGATATGTTATAACTTCAATAATATCCATATCTTTATTAATCGGTGTTATATTCTGAGAAGAATAGGTGGCAAGTATGAAAATCAGTAGCCAATACATGTGTTATAATATTGAGCTTTAATTAAAAAATGTAATTGTTTCAATTAGGTTTAAATAATGTATCACCAAAGCTTAGATCATGGCTAGAAAGAGAGTTAGAGAATATGATTTGAAGAGAATATTCTATAAGTATTTTGGTTCTGATTATCAAGGAGTACTGATATCAGATCTTAAACAATTAGATGTTTTAGATAAACTAGATAGATCTAAGAGATATGTAGTGAAAGCTGATGAAATGTTTAATAAGAGACAGAAGACTGGATTAGTCGGACTGAATCTAAATATAGAACAGGTTAAAGAATTTATAAGGAAAAATTATGGATATCGTATCTACAATGGAGAGGTGAGGCATTTCTTAGTTGAGGAATTTATCCCTCATACTGAGGAAAAATATTTAGCAGTAATCTCTGAAAGAGAAGGAGATAGGATATTATATTCTGATAGTGGGGGTGTAGATATAGAGGAGAAATGGGATACTGTTCAAGAAGAATTCGTTCCACAGGGTAAACTCTCCGAACAGTTTCCACAGATACACAAATTCTGCATCGATATGGATATATCATATTTGGAAATTAATCCATACACAGAAATAGATGGGAAGATAGTTCCTCTGGGAATGTTGGCAGAATTTGATGATTATGCACACTTCAGGGCTAAATGGGATATAGAATTTCCTGAACCTTTTGAAAAAGGTAGCTATGAAGAGGAGAAGATGGTTGAAGAATTAGATAGAAATACTGGTGCCTCTTTCAAATTCACAATATTGAATCCAAATGGATCTATCTGGTTGATGACTGCTGGGGGAGGAGCAAGTGTAGTATTCCTTGATAGTATCTATTTAGCTGGCTATGGAAAAGAGATAGCTAATTATGCTGAATATAGTGGAAACCCTACTACAACAGAGACGTACGAATATGCCAAGATATTCTTTAGAGCAATGTTCAGAAGCCCTTCCAAACCAAAAGTGCTAGTCTTGGGAGGGGGTATTGCTAACTTTACAGATGTATCCAAAACTTTTGACGGGATAATAAAGGCAATATTAGAATATAAAGAACAGTTTCTTGATCATCAGGTCAGGATAATTGTTAGAAGAGGGGGACCTAATGCAGATGTGGCTCTAAAGAGAATTCAACAGGAAGTAGGTTCTCTAGGTATTCCTATAGAAGTATATGATGAAAATTATAATATAGACTGGGTTGTGGATAGGATTAAAATTTAAAACTATTATAATATTTAAACTTATGAATACTACTAAAAGTAGAGATGTTATAATTTTTGAGGGAAGAGGGGCCTGGAATATTACAAAATACAAAGATCGAATATATATTGATTCTCCAGTGCAGAATATAGTACAGGCAAGCAAGTTGGCCCTTGAACTACTGAAGAAGAATAGATATGTTATAATGTTTCCAGTGATTGATTCATTAGTTTCAACCAGAGAGTATAACTATCCAAGAACATTCCAACCCAAAGATGTAGATAAAAAATTCAATGTGTGGGTTGAGGAGGTGTTTCCTCTTGAGCTAATACCCTCTAAGAATGCTTTAAGCATAGTAGAACATCATAATCTAGGTAAGCTGTTACTATCTCACCAAGAGGAAATTTTTAAGGGCTTTAGAAGTATACAGAAGAACAATGCAGAACAGGATTATAAAAAGTTTATGGAGAGAATTGGAGAGAAAGAAGGAATGGGTATGAAGCTATTCGATACTGAAGCTACACTTTTTCTAATCAATTATACACTTGAGTACCTGGGGATTAAAGATAATATGAAGCAGAATCTGAATATAGTACCAATATCAGTTCCAGATAGTAATTTTAGTAAAGAGACAGTACTAGCGTTTGCTGATCGTCTAACCATACATTCCAATGTTATGAAAACACTAGAGAAATTCCTTGAGAACATGTTTAGAAGTGTATTAAGTGATGAGGAGGCCAAACTATTCCCTACATATTCTCTACCTATAATGTTTGATGTTGATGGTTACTACAACAGTCCAACAAGGATCGAGATCAGGAGTAATAGATTGATAATAACCCCTTACTCCAGAGAGCTTGGTAATGTTGGGAAAAAATATGAATATCATGTAAAATCTCTCAAACAGATAATAGAAGAGAAAGAATTGGTATCCTTCAAATATCCAGTTATTATACTAAATTACATATATTCTATATTGAATGCACTGACAGTGAGGAGATATATAAGTGACGTTAGATCTGAGTTCATAGATGCATTCACAAGAACTATCAAAGATGAATTGAACATGCGTCTCTATCTAAGCGAATTAGTTGGTAAAATGAATATTGATGTAATTGAAAATCTGTATTTCATCGAAGGTGACTGGGGAGGGGTGAACGTAATGACAGGAGGGTTAGTAGATAGAGTATTTTACGAACTAGCAAAATCTCTAAAGGCTAGGTATGTTAGAATCATATCCATGGAGAGAGAGGAACTGGAGCCAAAATTGGAAAGTATCTCATTCAAGCATCTGATAGATGTGCTAGAACAGATTGAATCCAGTTCAGATGGGTATACAATATATTACAATATCAATCATCAGATGGAAATGAACAGAGGTAAAATAAGTATGGTGAAAGATATATGATAGAGTATCTGAAAAAGATAAACGATTTGCCCCTGGTGACTGGTTTTGAGGGATTATTCATAGATAGATTTGTATCCATGATAAATAGAGATTTTAAGGTATCTATGGAGAAATCTGGACTAAATCTAGTACATCTGAGTTCTACTAAGAGTAATATAGTATTTTTAGCTCATTATGATGAGATAGGTTTTGTCGTTGATAATCGATATGCAAGAGATATATATCGAACAATACCTATGGGACTGATATCACCAGAAAATGGTTATGGTAAAGTATTTCAAACTCTGTATAATGATAGGAAGATCATGGCTGTAGGATCTAGTCCTATGCCCCATACAGATTCTTCTGAAAGAAGATTATTTCTTGAAATATTAGAGGAAGTTGATCTACCTCCATTATGGCCATTTACTTTTGAGAATAGAGTTATTTTATCTGGAGATAAGCTTTTCTCAAGAGCTCTGGATAATAGAGCTAATGTGATATTATTATTAGAGTTGGCAAGAGAGTATGATATAAACTTTATACTAACTCATGGGGAGGAACAGGGGACTACAAGATTGGAAGAAACTATTCGATATGTAAAATCTAGAATACATAACCCAAATTTCATAGTCTTAGATGTTATATACTCAACATCTGATCAACATGCAGATTCTATTGGAATAGACGAGAATAAATTAGGATACATACCTATTGAAGGAGGGGGGAGAGGGAATATGGCTCCAGAGAATCTTCAGGAATTAGCTAGAAAGGTTGCAGATACTAAAATAGAAACCAGGTCTAAATATGAGGTGACTGATGCCACTACTCTATATAGGATGGGGGAGAGAGCTATATCAATAGTCTATGGGGTTAGATACTTACACAGCTCATTAGAATGTATAAACCTAAACACATATAAATATGCAAAAGAGTCGATTCTTAAATTGTTAATCTAAATCCACTTATTGTTTATTTTTCTGACTATTAAATGCATCATAGATAGCTCTAAAAATAGTTAGGTTTTAATATTAATATTTCATGAATAGTAATTTCACAGTTCTATTATTTGGAATGATGGGGTTGTTAGTAATCCATAGTAGCGCAATAGCTCCCAACTATTTTGTAAACGGCACTGAGGTATATGTTCAGTATCCAAATGGTACTATTCAACATCTCAAGCTCTATGGAGTGAATTGGTTTGGTTTTGAAACACCAGATAGGGTAGTGCATGGACTGTGGAGTAGGAATTACAGAGATATGCTAGACCAGATAAAGTCTCTAGGGTTTAATGCTATAAGACTTCCTTTCTGTAGAGCATCAATAAGGCAGGGTGGATTGCCAACTACAATAGATTATTCAAAAAATCTAGATCTAGTAGGTCTGAGTCCTCTACAGATTATGAAAAAGATCGTTGCAGAGGCTGAAGCAAGAGGTATATATGTATTACTAGATTATCACAGGATCGGATGTAACTACATAGAGCCTTTATGGTACACTCAAGATTACCCAGAATCTGATTTCATAGAGACTTGGAGAATTGTAGCTAGAGAATTCAAAAACTTCAGCAATGTTATAGGAGCTGATCTGAAGAATGAGCCACACAGCAATGGTAATGCTCCATATACAACAGGTTCGACATGGGGTCATAATCCGACAACTGATTGGAATCTGGCAGCAGAGAGAATCGGTAATGTTATATTGCAGGAAGCTCCACACTGGTTGATCTTTGTCGAAGGAACCTATGCAACCAATCCAACTACAGATAGCTCATATCAATATGGATTAAACGCCTGGTGGGGAGGAAATCTAATGGCTGTCAGAGATTATCCAGTGAATCTTCCAGCTAATAAGCTAGTCTACTCTCCTCATGTATATGGACCAGATGTATATCAGCAGCCATATTTCTCAGATCCGAATTTCCCTAATAATCTACCACAGATATGGTACAGACACTTCGGATACGTAAAGGACGAATTAGGAAAGCCAGTGATAATAGGAGAATTTGGAGGAAAGTATGGAGAGCATGATCCTAAGGATGTAACATGGCAGAAAGCTATAGTAGATTGGATGATTCTAAATGATTATTGTTCTTTCTTCTACTGGTCCTGGAATCCTAACAGTGGAGATACAGGAGGGATACTAGCTGATGATTGGAATAGTGTGAAGACTGCAAAGTACAACAATCTTAAGAGATTAATGGATTACTGTTCAGGTCTAGTCTCTAAACAAGATGCACTAGCAGGAGTTATTAGCAATACAACACCTTCTAATACTACCTCTAGTCAACCTAGTAATACAACTAATAACACTACAGCCCCAAGCCAGCCTAGTGGATCTGGTGTTTTGATAAATTATCCACAGGAGAGATGGCCATCAGCATATATAGATAGTGATGGTAATGGTAGATATGATTTCGTTATGGAAGTGAATCCTTGGAATATTCAGTCCTCTAGAGGATATGCAAGGATGTGCTATGAAAATGGAGTAATACGATATGATCAAGATCTGAGTGATATCATTCTAATAAGTCCTGGATCTTGGGTACACGGATATCCAGAGATATTTGTGGGTAACAAGCCTTGGAATGGAATGTTAGCTGATGAATTGAATGTCTTCCCTAAGAGAATGAGCGAGTTCCCAGATATGACTGTTAATCTAACCTATAGTATATATACTGATGGACCAGTGAATTTAGCATTCGAAACATGGATAACAGATGCATACAGACCAACTTCAGGAGTAGCCTCAGGAGACGTGGAGGTAATGATATGGTTTTACTATAATGGATTGAATCCAGCTGGTTCCAAGATAGGGGATATAGTTGTTCCTGTGTACGTGAATGGAGTATTAACTAACATGGAGTTTGAAGTATGGAGAGGGTACATAGGTTGGGAATACATCGCATTCAGATCTAAAACCCCTATGGTAGCAGCTACAGTATCATTCAACTTCAAAGCATTCTTAGATCTAACATATCAATACTCGACCAAATCAAGAGCCCAATTAGAAACTATGTATGTGCAAGATATAGAGGTTGGTACAGAATATGGATCTCCTTCAACCACTGCCCAGAAACTATTCTACAACTTTAGCAAATTCTCCGTGGAATTAGGATCTACAATACCTTCACTGAACAATTCTTCAAATGATTCAAATACAAGTCCACCTAGTAACAACAATTCTAGTGGATCAAATAATAACTCATCTAGTAATAATTCTTCTAATAACAACAGCTCCTCGGGAGGATCAAATGGAAATGTTGTAACACCAGTCAATCAGAATTTACCTAGTACAGCTAGAATAACTTCAGATTGGGGTAGTGGATTCTGCGCAGAAGTTACTGTTACAAATAATCTCAATACACCAGTTTACTGGTCTACTTATGTAGAACTAGGTATGCCGTTTACCATTAATAATGCATGGAATGCTAATCCTACACCTAGTGGTTCTGGATATGAATTCACAGGAGCTCACTGGAACAATCTCCTCAATCCTGGTCAATCCACTAGTTTTGGATTCTGCGGTTCTTGGAATGCTGATAGTGTAAGCACTACTGAAGTGAGTTATACATTAACTATCACATCGGATTGGAGTAGTGGATTCTGCGCTAAGGTGGATGTACACAATCAGCACTCTCAGCGAGTAACATGGCAGGTGACTATACCTAGATCGAACTATGGTATAGCTACTATAAACAGTAACTGGAATTCTGAGCTTGTATCTTCAGGATCAAACCTAGTGTTTAGAGGTGCATCCTGGAATAGAGTGTTAGCACCTGGAGCATCTACTGACTTTGGATTCTGTGCAAGCCGCTAGCAACCTATTTTCACTTTTTATTTTTTTACTTTTCCCATAAGAGAAGATCTATTAATGCAGGAGAAATATCTGGTTAAACAAATGATTATTTTCGTCTTATATTTGACCGCAGGATTAATTTTTAAAAGATATTTTTCTATCTATTTAACATGAAACACCAACAGAACCTTAAACCTGAGCAGATTCAGAACAGTAAGGCATCTCTACTAGAAACTTCTCTAGATAGATCTATCGATAGAAGAGCTTTCCTAAAATTAGCTCTAGGATCAGCAGCAATATTATCCTTACCTAGTTGTGTTCCAGCAGCCAACACTTCCAGAGTGACTCCTGACATGAATCCAAATATGTTCGAGACCTATGTAGCAATGAATATCAAGAATCGATTGAATGTAATTAACTACAAACTAGAAGCTAGCTCAGAAGGCAAGACACTTAATATTCTAGATTATATAGTGGTATTCATGCTCATGCCAGGAGGGATAGGCGCTGTAGTTATGAATAGAGCGGAAAACAAAGATATTGACTCTAATGATATGGTCAAAACCGTAGAAAAGCTAAGTAAAGCAATGGATGATTTAACTATAGATGAGTATAATAATCTAGTTTCATCGAGTTCTACATTGAAAGAATATTTAATAGCTAGGAACGTATTAATTAAAATCTATCAACAGCATTTGAAAACTGATGAGAAAACGATTCCAGTGGATTTCTACCTAGGACCTGCTAACAGTCCTAAAAACCACGTGTTTTTCACAGCAATAATAAATGAAGATACATCTAATCAAACACCTTTAAACTTTCTAGACCTCACTATGCCTAGGAGATTCATGATAAAGAGACGAACCAATTTATATCGAATCCCTGTATATGCTCTGGATGGAATATCATCATATGCAGATATTAACGGCTTTATGCCAAATAACTTCAAATTTAATGATTTCTATCTGTACAGATTACAACCGTATTCATTAGCAATACAAGAGTTAAAAAGATTCTTATACTATAACACAGCTCTTAATGATCACTACTATAACCTAGGTAGAACTGGTGCAGAGTATGTAGCTGCTAGAGCTATTGGACAAGAGGAAGAATATTTAGCATGGTATGAGATGTTTACATCTATAAAACTCAGGTTATATGCACTTTCAAGAAAATTTAAGAATCCTCTACTATCGATAGATAGATCTACACTAGTATTCACATACGTATAAATTTTTCCCAATTTGTTCTTTTTTTAACAAATAGCCCCGCCAGGATTCGAACCTGGGTCTCGAGGGCCAGAGCCTCGCATCCTGGACCACTAGACGACGGGGCTTGTTCCATCTTAATAATATTGATAATGTTTTTAAACGATATCTGTTTCAAATATAATTCTTTAAATATCTAGAAATATGAATAAAGTGCGTGTGTGAGCTCCTGTATATATATTCTAATATCTCAAATACGTATGTGTATGAAATAGAAGAAATTCTCAAAGATATGTATTCTAGAAACCCTGATGGAATTGGTGGGATATTTGATAGAGAATCCTATAGTAAAAATATATCCATTAACAATTTTATAGAGTGGAACTACAATATGAGTTTCAGAGAAGCTATATTCCATACTAGAAAGAGAACAAGGGGGGAGATTGATTTGGAAAACACTCAACCTATCATAGGTAAGAGATTTTGGGTAATGCATAATGGAGGATTTAGGGGTATAGGTCAGAATGGGAGAAGTGATAGTTGGGAATTCACTAGATTGCTGGATCAGGGCATAGATATGGTTAAATACCTCACAAATAGAGAAGGGGCTTGGAGTATGTTTATCTTGGATACTCATACAAAAGATCTTATCTACACAAGAAATCACAAGAGATCGATGTTTATAGCTAAGAATAATAAATATACCATAGCTGCCACTAAAGATAATGTAATTCAAAGATTATCAGATATTCTAGGGGTAGATATGGAAATTCATGAAATATCTATGAATATAGTGTTTGTTATAGAAAAGGGTGAATTTATCCCCTTCCAACCTTCAATAATTTAAATTTATTTTCCCATAGAAAAATCATGGATATATTGTTAGGTATTGCCTTAATAGTTATTATATATGCTATTTACTCGTATAATATGTTAGTTGAGCTCAGAGAGAGGGTTAGAAATTCTTTAGCTCAAATAGATGTTATACTGAGAAAGAGGGTTGATCTGGTTACTAACCTAGTGAATACTGTAAAAGGATACGTAAAGCATGAGAGAGAAACTCTAAATCAAATAATAGAACTTAGAACCAAATTTCTAAATAGCCAGAGTCTTCAGGATAGGATAGATACTTCAAATATGATAACACAGGCTCTGAAGAGTGTATTTGCAATTGCTGAAGCCTATCCAGACCTGAAAGCTAATCAAAATTTTCTCGTGCTTAAACAGGAGTTGTCCAAATTAGAACAGGAACTAGCAGCCACAAGAATGTCTTACAACGATGTTGTTCAGAAATATAATACCGCTATCAAGATATTCCCAAACAACCTGTTTGCTATTGTATTTGGATTTAGAGAGGAGAGTTATCTAAATCTCAGTTTAACTGAGGAGGAGAGAAAAGTTCCTAAAGTAGAGTTCTAAGAATTCTAAATTCTATATAATCATAGCGTTTATTTTTATGTTATAGTATCTCTGATCGTTTTCACCTTTTGTTTAAACTTTTACTAGCATTAATTTTTAATTATTATTCGGATCTTACACTCAAACCTAAATATTTTGCCATCATACTCATTAATTGTCTTATGTTTTTGTCCTCCTTTATAGCAGATTGCACGGCTTCTAATAGTTCTTCAATTGATGAAGGATCAGGGTTTTTATTATTTTCTCCAACAATTATAAATTGCAAAAATAATAATTGTTTTATCAAATCATAACATCTATCTGGTGAAGTTTTAAAGGAGTCCCATGTCAATAGTGATTTCTCAACTGCATTCTGCAATACCATAAAGATAAATAGAGGTGGAATTATCTCTGAATACCCTAATCCATTTTTAATCCATCCTGGTCTTACTTGATTAGCAAATCTTACTATTTCTCTAGACCATACTCCATTTCTAGCTGTTAGGTCTAACAACCATACAATATCTTTGTAGTAATCATGTGTTAAATATATCCACATACTTGCCACTCTATTATATTCCCTATCTGAGCTTCCTTGCCACATCATGGCATGTAAAGGAACATTAGGATCGTTTATAGCTATAAGAACTTCGTTCATATTTCCTAATAAATTTGCTCTAAATTGCTGTGTAATCCATACGTAGATATCTGGAATAGGTGCCTCTGACAAGATTAGATATTTTAAAGGTATATTTTTTTCAATAGTAGAAGAGAAAAATAGCAGGAATTTTTTGGTAACTGTTATAGTAATATCCTCTGCTTTTCCATTTAAATAATAAGAAGGTCTCTTTGCTTTATAAATTTTTGTCCTGTTTGGGTCATATTCAATACAACCATTCATAACGAAAATTTTATCTGTCCCGTATATATAATAATACCCATCATTTCCCTTCTTTGTGTGATTGTATATAGTTATCTTATCACGCTCTTTGAGTAGAGAACTACTAAGGGGCCTACGGACATAAACCAATTCTGGATCGTTCTCTTCGAAAGCTACTCCCACGACTTGAATTCCGGGTTTGATCTTCATATTTATTTATATTAAGCAAAATATTTAAAAAAATAATTATCTCCTACCAAACCCTCCTCCCCCTCCTCTTATTGATGATGTTGAGCCGAAAGATCTGGATCTACTGGATGGTAAACTCTTTCTATAATAAGATAATACTCTTAGATTTGAATATGTTCTATACTGATTGATCTGATCTGGCGTTAATCCACTCAACTTTTTGATTATTTTTTCAGGGATATTGAGCGCTATTAGATAGTCAATTATATCCCCCCTTACACTATCCAGATATGTGTATTCCTTATCCTTAAGATTATTATACTCATATATGAATTTCTCAAAGCCGACTATTTGCAAATACGATGGATCAGAAATTTGACGGAACCCTATTGTATCTGCCACAAGATATTTATTTGTAATAATCCTAAGTAGATTTACTAATAATATTATGAGATATGGAAAAAATATAGAGAATATTATATAACCATATATAAATATAATTATCATTGCAAAATTCCCTGTAATAAGTGAGGAAATACCTAATAGGTATGATACTATACTACTAATATCTAATTCACGATATGTTTGAATATAGAATAGTTGTAAAGCTAGTAAAATTAGTAATCCGCTAAAAACCACGATATCGTATCCAACAACATAATATAACATTAGCATCGAAACTATGATTACCAAGTCATATCCATTTGACAACATAGATTTAGTAACAAAATTATTTCTTACCTCAATACACTTCTTATATCGCTCTTCATTTATACCTAAAAAATCTTTATCCAAATCCACAATCTTATCATTTATCTTCATTATATCAGATATAAATTCCCTGTTTTGTAGATATTTATTACTGCTTACGTATTCCATAAGATCTTGAATACTATTTAAATTATATTTTGTTCTAAATATGTTCTTTGGATCAGAGAACGATTCTCTGATTTTGAAATACATCATAGCGGGTATATTCATCTTTATTAACGCCAATTCCATAGGAGTAAAATCTGGCTTATGTCGGTATATGGCAATTCTATCATTTAAATCCCACCATATTAGAGGACCTTTGACAATACCAAATACAATTAGAAATGTTATGATTAATATTAATGTCTTCTGTGTTTCATATTCGATTAATTTCTGGAATACTGGACTTATTACTAAATCAGAATTTTGAATATCTATAGGTCTATTCGAAAGAAACAATATCATCGGACCAGTTGATGAAATATATATATCTGAATCCTGATTAACAGGTAGCGCATATTTCTGTTGTGTATAGTCCAAAACATAATATCCATCTAGATCTGTTATTATCTTTATGTTTCTAATTCTCTCTAGATTATCATAAAATCGATATTTAATAATCCCATTTTCGTAATCCCCAATGCCTATGTATTTATAACTGATTCTGTATTTACCGGGACTGTAATTATATATAGCTCTTAACTCCATCATGTTATTATAGTAATCTATAGAAGGAGTACAACTGAAATTAATACATTGTATAGAGCCATTTCTAACATACCTTGGATCCAAGTATCGGTATAACATGGATATATTCTCTCCTTCTCTAACTATTTCAGTTATATTTTCCTCTATTAACAATACCGCCGTATTCCCTTGTATCTCTAATAATTTTACATACACCACCAAATCCTCTCTATCATAGGGAAGTAAAGATTTAACAATATCACTACCGAAATAGGATACAAACATAATCCCTATCAATCCTGCAATCAGATAATTCTTTGCAAGTATATCCATATTTAAATTTTACTTTAGTTAATTTTAAAATCATAATAGAACCAATTAGCTCAAAGATCTTATAGTTAGAGCCAAAAAAGTTCATCACTATTTTCACAAAACGCTTTTATTTGGCATCTTGAAAGAGGTGTATTTAAAGATATTTTTTATATAGTTATATTATGTATGTAAAATATTATAGATTAGGGGATAAATTGGTTAAAATAGAGAGTACAAAAAGATTAGAAAATAGTCTAATTCAAATCAATTACTCATGCCTTCTATCTGGAGAAACTGGTATGATTAATGTTTTAGAATCCGAATTAAATAATATATTCAGTAAAGATAATGAATATACTCCAAAGTTTAATTATGAGAATTTCGATATAAAGCGATTTGCATATAGAACGCTCCTACTTAAACATTTATTATTGAATGCAAGTATAAAAGATTTCGAGCATATTCTGGCAGAAGTTATAAGCGGTATAGATTTCCAGTTTCTACCACATCAATTGGATATATTTTACTGTCAAGATAAACTATTCAAATACTACCCAATCAGACTCCTAATAGCTGACGATGTAGGCGCAGGTAAAACCATAATCACTGGTCTACTCATAAGAGAACTTAGGAGAAAGGGGTATTTATCAGATAGAGTACTTATAATAACCCCCAGTAATTTGAAACAACAGTGGCAAAGAGAATTACAAGAAAAGTTTTTAGAGCGATATCAGGTAGTGGATAGATCAAATATAATCAATATTAATCAGAATAAAATTATAATCTCCATGGATCTAGCAAAAAGTGAAGATGTGAAAAAGCAATTATTAAATAACAAATATGATTTGATAGTAATAGATGAGGCACATAGAGTTGGGATATCTAATATAAATAACAAGACTGAAAGATTCGAGCTTGCTAAACAGTTAGCTGAGAATACAAAACATTTAATTCTTCTAACTGCAACACCTCATAATGGTAAAAAGGAATCCTTCCGCTCACTTCTCTATCTCTTGTTCAAAAAATATATTAATTATAGATTTGAATCATATAGCGCATCTTTAGATAATGTAAATAGAATGGATTATATTAATTTTTATATTAGGAGATTGAAAAGTGATTTTATAGATTGGAATGGAAATAAATTATATACTAATAGAGATATAAAGCTGATAAATTTTAATCTAAGTGCAGATGAAAGTGATATTTATAATAA
>Ga0105160_1000310_pt1 | contig 24038 bp, 25 predicted proteins | sample GXS110809BmetaG_FD_89591 | JGI IMG/M metagenome (GOLD analysis project Ga0105160, IMG submission 89591) | Hot spring microbial communities from Gongxiaoshe hot spring, China to study Microbial Dark Matter (Phase II) - GXS 110809B | ecosystem: Environmental > Aquatic > Thermal springs > Hot...
ATAATAAACTTTTAAGGACTTCTTTTTTGAGTTCCTTAATATTTGATTTTTTAAATGGCAATTTTTTAGGTTTTAGCATTTTATTTTTAATTTTTGATTATTTCTTTTTTTCAATTTTGAATAAATTTTTTTTAAAAACTATAAGCCTTTTTTTTGTTTTTAATTTAATTTGTGTATTTTTATTCTCCTATTTAGCCTATAGTTTATTTAGTAAGTTTGGATCATTTTTATTTATAACTTTTTTTCTAAAAAATCTTCTCTTGGTTATAATATTTACAATATACTATGCAAGAGCGAGAACTTGAGGATTTTTATCAGTTAAATTCAAGCTACTATTTAAAAATTCAAGAAAGGCCACCTAAAAGCAATTTAATTGATTTTCTTTTTTATTTTTTTGTTTTGATTTTAGTTGTTTTAGGCATAAAGCTTACAATTTTTGATTATAACTTTTTTAAGTCAATTTCTGAAGGAAATTACTATTATAATATTTTATTTTTCCCACCACGAGGAAATATTTTTACCTCGGATGGTAAAGTTATAGCTCAAAATATTCCAAGTTTTGATTTGGTGATTGATCTTGTTTTGATGAGAAAAGACAAAAATCTTTTTAACCAGACTATCGAGTTTTTAGAAAAGGTAGAAATTGTTCCTAATGTTATAACAAAAGAAAAAATAGAAGAAGAACTTACAAAGAAAAATCAAATTTTAATAAGAAATATTGATCAGGCAACCGGGATAGTTATTAAAAACAGAGACTTACCTAGCCTTATTGTTGTTGACAGTTTTCAAAGGTTTTATCCTTATGGCGAAGTTTTTTCTCATCTTCTTGGTTATCCATCTTTTGAGAAAAATTTAAGAGGTGTTAGCGGTCTTGAAAGAACTTATGATGATTATCTTGTTGGCGAGATAGGATTTAAAAAATACTTAAGAGATGCAAGAGGTATTATTTTAAAAGAAGTTGAAAAGAAAGAGGCTTTAGAAGGTAAAAACTTAATTACTACTATAGATTTTAAACTTCAAAGTTTAGTTTTTGAAAAGATGAAAGAAAATTTAGAAAAGCTTAATTTGAAAAAAGCAGCTGCTTTGTTTGTTGATGATCAAGGCAAAATTTTAGCAATGGCAAGCTTTCCTTCTTTTGATAATAACATTTTTACTAAAGTTATTTTAAGTAAAGAGGAAAAAGAAAAGATAAAGAAAATTCTTGAGGATAAGAATTCAGTACTTTTAAATAGAGTTATAAGTGGACTTTATGCACCAGGTTCTATTGTTAAACCCGTTGTAGCTATTGCTGGTCTAGAAAACAAAAAAATTACTCCTCAAGAAGAAATTTATTCTCCTGGATATTTACGAGTTCAAAATCCTTATACCAAAGAAGTTTTTTTGTTTAAAGATTGGAAGGTTCATGGTTGGACAAATCTTTTCAAGGCTATAAGAGATTCGGTAAACGTTTATTTTTATACTTTAGGAGAAAGAATTGGATACGAGACATTAATGAATTATTATGAGAAATTAGACTTTACTAAACTTTCTAACATTGATATTTTTGGAGAAAAAGAAGGAATTTTAAAAAGAAAAGAAAAATATTTTTTAGGTGATATCTATAACATTTCTATAGGTCAAGGAGAAATAGCTATCACTCCTTTAAGAATGGCTCTTCTTGCTCAGGCTCTAGGTCTTAATAAGATTTTAAAACCATATTTAGTTGAAAAAATAATAGACTCAAATGGCAAAGTTGTTTTTGAAAATAAACCTCAAGTTATAAAAGAAAATATTTTTCAACAGGAAGAACTGAGAATAGTTCAAAAAGCAATGAATGAAATGGCTACTTTTGGTTTTGGTGGACTTTTTAAAGATCTTCCTTTAAAAGTTGCCGGTAAAACTGGAACTCCAGAGGTAGGTAACAATGTCTTTAATGGTATTTTTATTGGTTACTTTCCTTATGAAAAGCCAAAATATTTTTTTGTCATGTTAGTTGAAGAAGCGCCACTTTTTTCAATTACAGCTTCAAGAATTTTACATGATATTTTAAAAGATGGAATTGAGATGGGAATTTTCAAAGATTTATAATTAATTTATGGAATCTTCTAATGAGAAAGTTATAAAAATTTTAAAAGAACTTTCAATTTTTTATCAAATAGAAAATATAGAATTTAAATCAAGAGCAATTGAAAAAGCAGTTCATAGTCTAGAAGCCCTTGATAAAAGCCTTGAAGATATATATAGACAAGAAGGAGAAGATGGTCTTAAAAATATCCCTGGAATTGGAGAGGGAATAGCTAGAAGAATTAAAGAGATAATTGAGACAGGAACTTTAAAAGAATATGAAAATTATAAAAAAAAGATTCCAATAGACGTAGAAAATCTTACAAAACTAGAAGGTGTTGGTCCTAAAACAATAGCTCTTGTATGGAAAAAACTAAAAGTAAAAAATATTCAAGACCTAGAAAAAGCAGCTAAAAATCATAAACTTTGTGTTTTAGAGGGTTTTGGAGAGAAAAAAGAACAAAAAATTTTAAAAAGCATAGAGTTTTATAAATTAAGTGGTCAGAGATTTCTTTTAGGTTTTATTGAACCAATAGTTCTTGAAATAAAAGATTATCTTGCCTCCTTAAAAGAAGTAAAAAAAATAGAAGTTGCTGGATCTTTTAGAAGAAGAAAAGAGACAATTGGTGATGTTGATATTTTAGTTGTCTCAAAAAATCCTGAAAAAGTGATGGATTGGTTTGTAAAGATGAAAAATGTCGAATACATTTATGCTAAAGGTCCAACAAAGTCAGCAGTTAAACTTAAAAATGGACTTGATGTTGACTTAAGAGTAGTTGATGAGAGTTCTTTTGGAGCAGCTTTAATGTACTTTACTGGTTCTAAGGAGCATAATATTGAATTAAGACAACTTGCTTTGAAAAAAGGCTATAAACTTAACGAATATGGTCTTTTTAAAGGAGAGAAATTCATTTGTGGGAGGACCGAAGAAGAAGTTTATGAGAAATTAGATTTAGAATGGATTCCACCAGAATTAAGAGAAGCTAGAGGTGAAATAGAAGCTGCGCAAGAAGGTAAGCTTCCTAAACTTGTTGATTATGATGATCTTAAAGGAGATCTTCAAGTTCAGACAAATTGGACTGATGGAGCTAACTCAATTGAAGAGATGGTAAAAGCAGCTATTGATTGTGGGCTTAAATACATAGCTATTACTGATCATACTAAAACTTTAGCCATGACTGGAGGACTGGACGAGAAAGAAATTAAGGAACAAATTAAAGAGATAGAAAAATTAAATAAAAAATATGAGGGTAAAATAAAAATTTTAACTGGGGCTGAAGTTAATATTCTTCCTGATGGTAGTCTTGACATTTCTGATGAAGTTTTAAAAATTCTTGATTTCGTTGGTGCCTCAGTTCATTCTCATTTTAATCTTGATCGTTATAGCCAGACAAAGAGAATTATAAAAGCTATGCAAAATCCTAATGTCGATTGCATTTTTCATCTTACCACCAGAATAATTAACCGTAGAAAAGAAATTGATGTTGATTTAGATGAAATTTTTAAAGTTGCAAGTAAAACAAATACTCTTTTAGAAATTAATGCTTATCCTGATAGACTTGATCTTAAAGATACTTATATTTTAGAAGCTAAAAAATACGGTATAAAATTTGTAATAGATTCTGACGCTCACTCAACGCTTCATTTTAAATTTTTGAAATACGGTCTTGCTCAAGCAAGGAGAGGGTGGTGCCAGAAAAGCGATATTTTAAATACTTTAGATTTGAAAGATTTTATGAAGAGGAAAAAATAAATTATAATTTAAACGATGGAGGTAAGAAATATTGAAGTTAGTTTTAAGTTTTTTTTGAAAATTTTTTTGTTTTTAGTTTTTCTTGTCTTTTTATGGGAGATAAGAGAGGTAATTTTAATTTTTCTTACTTCAGTTATTTTTGCGGCTGGCATTGAAGTATGGGCAAGATATTTAGCTTCTAAAATTAAAATTTCCTATTTTTTAGCGGTCATTTCCATATTTATTTTTCTTTTTTTTGTAGTGAGCCTTGTATTTTATCTTTTAATTCCTATAGCTCTTAATGAATTGAAATCAGCTATTCCAACAATTGTTAATCTTAAAAATAGTAATTTAATAAACTATCCTTTTGTAAGAGAATTTATTGAAAATTTTCAGGAGCAAGTTAGTTTTTATCTTGCTAATATTTCAAAAGTAACCCTAAAACTTCTTGGTGGTCTTGCTAATTTGATTTTAATAATAGCTATTGCTTTTTATCTTGCTCTTCAAGGCAAGAATTTTTTCCAAAATATTCTAAGTATATTTCTGCCTACTTATTGGGTAAGAAGATTTATGGTAGTTTGGGAGATATCTCAATTAAAGTTCGCTCAGTGGCTTTCAGGTGAGTTAATTCTTATGCTCATTGTAGGGATTTTAACTTTTATTGGTCTTTCTGTAATTGGTGTTCCTTATGCTGCTTTACTAGGAATTTTAGGTGGTCTTTTAGAAATTGTCCCTTTTATAGGACCTGTTATGACTGCTATTATTGCTGGAATTATTTCTCTTTCTAAAAATCTTTATACCGCAGTTTTGGCTATTGTTGTCATTGGTTTTATTCAACAGCTAGAAAATCATGTTATTGTTCCAAATGTTATGAAATCAAAAGTTCAACTTAACCCTGTACTTGTGATTTTAAGTCTTATTATTGGCGGAAAAATTGCTGGACTTATTGGTATTTTAATTTCAGTTCCATTTATGAGTGCTGTCATAGAGGTTATAAAGTTTTTGAAAGAACAGAATTTTTCTTTGAAAGATATTTTAAAAGAAGAGGGGGAATAAAAGTGACTCGATGGATTTTACAAAGGCCAAACTTTTTTATTTTCTTAAGATGTTCTTTTGTGCCATAACCTTTGTTTTTTTCTAAATTCCAATAAGGATATTCTTTAGAAATCTTTTGCATAAAAAGATCTCTTTTAAATTTACATATAACTGAAGCTGAGGCAAGAGAAAAGATTTTTCTATCACCTTTTACAATAAAGATAAATTTCTTTTTATTTTTAAAAGAACTAAATGCTTTACCGTCTATAAGAACATAATTTGGCTTAAAAAAATTTACTAATTTTTTAATAGCTAATTCCTCTGACTTTACAATACCAATTTTATCTATTTTTTGAGGGCTTATTTTTTCAACTCTGTATTTAAATATTTTCCTTAATTTTTTAAAAATTTTTTCTCTTTGAATTTGACTTAGAAGTTTTGAGTCTTTTACCCAAAAATCAATTTTGGGTATTTTTTTAAGAAAAACTCCACAAACAAAAAGCGGTCCAGCTAAAGCACCCCTTCCAGCTTCATCTATTGCTAGGATTGACCCTTTTTTGATTAATTTTTTTTCAAATTCAAAATCATAAATTTTCATTGTTATAATTATAAGTTATGGATCAAAATTTGAGTAAAATTTCCTTAGAGGAAGTTAAAAAAAATTTAAATGCAGATGAAAGAGGTTTAACTAGCCAAGAAGCTCAAGAAAGATTAGAGAAATTTGGCCAAAATAGAATTTTTCAACCACCAAAATTTAATTGGTTTAAATTTTTTATTGATGAGTTGAAAAATCCATTTATAATTCTTTTAAGTATTTCATTTTTAATTTCTCTCTATTTTAAATATTTTAAGGAAGCTTATCTTATACTTTTTGTTATTCTTTTTCAGCTTATCTTAGTTTATTTTCATAAGATTTTCTCCTATAAGTCTCTGAAAAGTCTTTATAATTTTTTGAAAAATACTGCAGTTGTCAAAAGAGATGGAAAATGGACTGTGATTGATTCAAATTTTATTGTTCCTGGAGATGTTTTGAGACTCTCTTCTGGTGATCAAGTACCAGCAGACTCAAGAATCTTAAGATCTTATGATTTAAGCGTAAACGAGGCTTTTTTGACAGGCGAAAGTTTACCAGTAGAGAAAAAAAATAGTGATACTCTTTGGGCCGGAAGTTTTGTTGTTTCTGGTGAGGGAGAGGCTATTGTTTTTAGTACGGGTAAAAATACTTATTTTGGGAAAATTACTTCAACAATAGGAGAAATTAAAGAAAAGACCTGGGAAGAGATATGGAAAATTGGCAAAAAAATTCTTTATTTCGTTTTAATTTTATCTTTTGCAATTTTTATTCTTGCTTTATTTGAAAAAATAGACCTTAAAGAGACTTTTCTTTATATTATCTCTATAATAGTTAGCGCTGTACCAGAGGGTTTACCTTTTGCTATTTCAGTGTTAATTTTCTTTCAAGTAATAAAACTTTACAAGAGAAGTGTTCTTACTAGAAATATAAATGCAATTGAAAATTTAGGTAAAATTGAGGTGATTTTAACTGATAAAACTGGGACAATCACTGAAGGGGATTTTAAGTATGTTGGTTTTTATAGTTCAAAAAAAGTCAGTAAAGATGAAGAAAATAAAATCCTTGCCTTTATTTTATCAAATCTCCATCCTAAAAGTTTATTTTACAATGCATTAAAAGAGCACGTTCAAGAGGTTGAGATAACGGTTAAAAAAAAGAAGCCTTTTGATAGCAAACATAAATATTCTGTAAATACTTTTGAGTTTAATAATGAAAGATACATTTTAGTTGTTGGCGCTCCAGAATATATTATCAAAAATTTTAATGTTAAAACTTCAAAAAAAATTTTTGATGAAATTTTGTCTTTAACTGTTCAAGGAAATAGACTTCTTGGTTGGGCAATAAAAAAGATAAATAAAAATTCAAAAAAGAAATTTTTTGATAATTTTGGTTTTTTAATTTTTTCTGACAAGATAAGAGAAAGCGCAAAAGAGACAATTTCTAAACTTAAAGATTTAAATGTAGATATATTTTTAGTCACGGGTGATTTTCCAGAAACAGCTAGAAACGTTGCTCAAAAAATAAATCTTTCTGATAAAGTTAAAGATTCTTTTGATTTAGATTTTGATTGTAAAGTCTGGGCAAGAATGAAACCGGAAGAAAAGTTTATGATGGTAAAAGAACTCAAGAGGCAGTCAAAAAAGGTTCTAATGATTGGCGATGGAATAAATGATGCTCCAGCAATAAAAGAAGCTGATGTTGGTTTTTCTTTGAATTCTGGAACGGATGTTGCTAAAGATGTTTCTGATTTTATTCTTATGGATGGTAATTTAGATAATGTAGCTTTTTCCTTAAAAGAAGGAAGAAAATTTATAATGGCAATAAAAAAATTATTCCTTGTCATTTTTACTCTTTCCTCAGACATAAGCATTTTATTTTTCCTTTCCTATCTTTTAAACTTACCAAAGCCGCTTTATCCAAATCAAGTTTTATTTATAAATATCATTGAAGATACTCTTTTAGCTTTGTTTTTAATTTTTAATGAAGATTTTTCAAAATTTCCTTCAAAGAAAATTTTTGATAAAAATTTAACAAAATCATTTATTTTTTCGCTTACAGTTTTTCTTTTAATAAGCTTTTTTGTTTACTTTTTTTCTCTTTCAAAACCTAATTTAAAAACAATTTATTTTGTTTATAGTTTATTTGCTCCACTTGTTTTATTTTTGAATATATTTAGGTTTGAAGGGAAAGATAAAAAAACTTTTATTTTCGCTATTTTATGGTTTTTGTTATTCTTTTTAATTTTTAAGATAAGATTTATCTCTGAAGTTCTTTATTTAGATAATTTAGGTTTGAATGATTTAATTTTTGTTCTTCTTACAAGTTTAATTTTGGGGATAGCTTTCAAAATAGGGTATAATTTAAAAATCCTCGAGTTATAAAATGGGTATTTTGGAAAATATCTTAATTATCGTATTTTTAGTTTTAGTTCTTATATTTTTTACACGAGTTTTTATAAAAAGTCTTTTGAATATTTCTTTTTATTTTAATTTTTCCGATTTTATAATTTCTTTTATTTTTGGTGGTATAGCTACTTCTTTACCAGAATTTTTATTCGGCCTTCAAAGTTCTTTAAAAAAAGTTAGTAATCTTTCTCTTGGAAATATTATTGGAGCAAACTTTAACGATGTGACTCTTGTTATTGCTTTAAGCTTGATTTTTAATCTTTTACAAGGAAGAAATTCTTATCAAGAACTTAAGGTTTCAACTAAAGAGTTTTTAGCAACATTTTTGGTAATAATTACTCCTTTTATAGTTGCTTTAAAAGGTAAATTTGGAATTTTTGAGTCAATAGTCTGTTTAATTCTTTTCTCTCTTTATCTTTACTATATCTTTAAAGAAAATAAATTTGAAAAACTAGCTAAAAAAGAAATTAAATTCAAAGAATTTTTCCAAAGTATAATTTATCTTTTAATTTCTTTAATAATTCTTATAATTTCGAGTTATCTTATTGTCTCAAGGGTAAAGTTTTTAGTTGAGATTTTTGGAATTTCAAGTTTTGCTTTTGGAGCACTTCTTCTTTCTTTTGGGACTACTTTGCCCGAACTTATTTTTTCTTATCAGACATTAAAAGAGAATTTAGTTTCTTTTGCTTTTGGAAATATTTTTGGTAGTTTAGTTTTTAATAGCAATTTTATTTTAGCTCTTAACGGGATCATAAACAAATTTTATATTGAAAGTTCAGCGAAGCTTTTAATAAATATTCTCCTTTTGAGTGTAGCTATTATATTCAATTTTTACTTTTTAAAATACAAACGAGAACCTCTTTCAAGTGCTTTATTTTTAATTTCTCTTTGGCTTTTATTTGCAGTTTTAAATTTTATATTTTTGTTTTAAAATTATTAAATGAAAAAGATAATTCCAATTTTGGTTTTTCTTGTAATTTGCCAACAGGCTCTAGCAGTTTCTAAAATTTTACCTAATAATCCATTTTATTTTTTTAAAAAAATCTATTTTAGTTTAAAAGAAAACTTTACCAAAGATGTAGACAAAAAATTTGATTTTTATTTTGAAAACCTAAAAAACTCATACCAAGATTTTTATTTTTTACTTTCCAAAGCACCGCAGGACTCAAGCAAAGCTTTAAAAGAGTTAAATGAGACCCTTTTAAAAATTAAAAATTTTGTCTATTTTAACCAGATAGGGAAAAATAAGATAAGTGAACTTAAAGATTTTATTTTTGAGCAAGAAAAACAAAATATAAAAGCTAAGGGCTCGATTTTAGCTTTAGAAAGAGAACTTTTTATTTTTCTTGCCTCAAAGGATAGTTTTGAAAATAATTTTGAACTTTTAAAGAAAATTCTTAACGATGGTCTTAATGAAGAAAATATTAATTTAGTTTTTCAACTTAAGGAGATATTAAAAAATCAAAGAAACATTAAAGAGTGGGAAGCTGAATATCTTAGTTTTCTAAAAGACGAAAATACAGATTTTTTATTTAATAATTTGAATCATGTAAAAATTAGCTTTATTTTTGATTATTGGAAAAAATATTTTTTAGAAAAGAAAATAAATCTTACAAAGATACAAAAAGAATCTGAAATTTTGCTTGCTAAAGAAGACCAGATAAATAGGGAACTTTTAGAAGGAACTCTTTATTGGTTTTATGACAAATTAAAAGAGAATAAAAAGCAGAAAGAAAATTTTAGAAAGAAAATTGAATCAAGGTCAGAAGAAAACTTTGTTCCAGAGACTTTTGAGATAATAATTTCTCTTATTCAAGAGATAACCTCACCAAAATATAGTTGCGAATTTGTTTGGGAGCCAGTCTGTGGGGTTGATGGTAAAACTTATTCTAATCTTTGCTTTTTAAATCTTGCTAAAGTAAAGTTAGCTTATCTTGGTAGTTGTATAACTTTAAATGACCTTGAAAAAGAGATTAACTCAATAAAAGATCCTGAGGAATTTAGAGAAGATTTTCCTGAAATTGAAGAATTCTAGATATGTTATAATAATTTAATGAGAATTATTGATCTTATAATTTTAGTCTTATTTCTTTTGTCTTTTTCTATTTATATTACTTTTGCTTGGAGAGAGCCAGGTGGATCACCACCATCGGGAAGTGGTGTTTTACAAGGAACTGATAGTGGGGATTTAATAGTGACAGGCAACTTGAATGTAAATTTTTCTTCAAATATAACTGGAAATGAATTTATTGGAGGTAAACTTGAAGTTGGTGGACCGTTAAAGGTTGGCTCAGCCGCCAGTCCTAAGGGTATTACTCTTTATTCTATAGATACATTCAGTCCCTATTGCCTAAAAATTAGTGCTTCTCCTACTCCAGCTATCCAGTTGGTATCAGGAGAATGCCAATAAAATGAATATTTACAAAAATATAAGAGAAAATATTTTTAAAACCTGGCTACTTATCTTTTTAATATTTGTCTTTATTGTTTTAATTGGTTTTATTCTTTCTTTTGTTTTTAACTCAAGGGCAATCTTGTATCTTGCTATAATTTTTGGTCTCTTTATGAATTTTATTTCTTATTTTTGGTCAGATAAATTAGTTATTGCTATGGTTGGGGCTCAAAAGATAGAAAAAAAAGATTTTCCTGAGCTTTGGAATATTGTTGAAAATCTATCTCTTACCGCAGGAATTCCAATGCCAAAAATTTATATCTGGAAAACAAATGCCTTAAATGCTTTTGCTACAGGAAGAAATTATAAAAATTCAGCTATTGTAGTTACTTCAGCTATTTTAAATGTTTTAAACAAACAAGAACTCGAAGGAGTTATTGCTCATGAGATTTCTCATATCAAAAATAGAGATATTTTAGTTGGAACAGTCGCAGCTGTTTTGGTTTCAGTTATCTCTCTTATAGGAGATTTTACTTTAAGAAGTTTTTGGTTTTCTTCTGATAGAGACAGAAACATAAATCCAATTGTTTTTATTTTAGCTATTATAGGTCTTATTCTTTCTCCAATATTTGCTCAATTGATTCAGTTAGCAATTTCAAGACAAAGAGAATTTTTAGCAGACTCTAGCGGTGTTCTTCTTACTCGATATCCCGAAGGTTTAGCTAATGCTCTTTTGAAAATATCTCAAAATCCAACGGTTTCTGCTCCTCAAAGTTTTTCTCATCTTTTTATTGCTAATCCTTTCAAAGCAGATCAAAGGACAAAAAAGACTCCCTGGTATATAAAAATTTGGCTTACTCATCCACCAATTGAAGAAAGAATTAAAAGAATCTTAGGTAGAGTTTAGAACCAAGGTAGAAAGATTTCTAAATTTCCATCTAAGACTTCATCTAAATTTTTAGTTTCTTTTCCTGTTTTATGATCTTTTACTAATTTATATGGATGAAATATGTAAGATCTTGTCTGATGCCCCCAACTTGGCTCTAAATCTTTTTCTTTAAGTTCTTCTATTTTTTTAGCATTTTTTTCTCTTTGAAGAGCTATAAGTTTTGATTTTAAAAACATTAAAGCTTTTTGTCTATTTTGGTGCTGAGATCTTTCTGACTGGCATAGAGCAGAAATTCCTAAAGGTTTGTAAATTACTCTTACAGCGGTTTCAACTTTATTTACATTTTGACCACCAGGGCCAGAAGCTCTAAAAAATTCAAACTCTAGATCATTTTCATTTAATTCAATTTCTTTTTCCTCAATAACTGGTATTACTTCGACAAGAGCAAAACTTGTATGTCTTAATTTTTTAGCCGAAAAAGGAGAAATTCTAACTAATCTATGCACTCCAGCTTCATTTTTCAAAATACCATAAGGATAATCATTATTTACTTCAAAGGTTATATTTTTATAGCCCCCATAATCATTTGGATGTTCGTGGACAATTTTATATTTAAAATTATGTTTTTCAAAAAATCTTTCATACATTCTTTTTAATATCCCTACCCAATCTTCAGCATCTTTACCCCCAACCCCACTTTGAATTGTTAGTAGTGCTGGATTTTTATCATACTCTCCACTAAAAATTAGCTCTTTTGTAAGTTTTCTTATTCTTTCTCTTAGTTTTTGAGGGTCAAAATTTTCGCTTGTAATTTCATCTTCTATGTTTTTTATTTCTTCAAGAAGATTTTTAGATTTTTGGTATTTTTCTATTAATTTTATGTTCTCTTCATTTTCCCAAAATAAAGAGCTAGTCATTTGTTTTTGAATTTCTTCGACTTCTTTTGTTAATTTTTCAAAATTAGCAGCCTTTTTAAGACTGTTTAAATCAACTATTAAGTTTTCTCTTTCATTTTTTAATTCTTTTTTTGTCATTTCCATGATTTTATATCACCGAAAAGACTCTATAAACTGGATCTGGTTTTTGGAAGACAATGTCTATTTTAGTTATACTTGAAAGTGAGGGAGCAAATTTAAACTGATCTATAATTTTCTCTATCAAATTTTCCTTTCCTTGTAAAATTACTTCAACAGTACCATCAGGGAGGTTTTTAGCATAGCCAACTATTTTGAATGAGTCAGCCAAGTTTTTTATAAAATTTCTCATACCAACGCCTTGAACCCTTCCATAAAGTCTTATTTTTGCTTCTAAGAAATTTTTCTGAAAGTCTTCAAGAGTAAGCGATTTTTCAACTGTAAATGGACCAATTCTTTTTCTTAAAAGTTTAGCAAGATAAGCACCAGTTCCTATAGCTTTTCCAAAATCATTAGCGAAAGATCTTACATAAAAACCAGCACTGCTTACAATATTAAAAACTACGTATGGCCAATTGTAAGATATAAGCTCTATTTTTTTAACTAAAACTTTCCTTGGTTTTAAATTTATTTCTTTTCCTTCTCTAGCGTATTTGTAAGCTGGTTTTCCTTTTATTTTTACAGCGCTATAGATAGGTGGAACTTGTTCAATCACACCCCTAAATTTTTGCATAGTTTCAATAATTTCGTCTTCTTTTGGTATTTTTTCAAAATTTACTTTCACAATTGGTCCCTCAGAGTCAAATGTTTCACTTACCTTTCCTAACTCTAAAGTTGCCAAGTATTCTTTTTCCATTTCTTTTATTTCATTTTGGTCTTTAGTGTATTCATCAAATAAAATTATAAGAACTCCTTCTGCTAAAGGATCTAAAGTACCACCATGACCTACTTTTTTATTGTAGGATTTTCTAAAAAAATCTACAATTTCAGCCGATGTTTTTTTAATTGGCTTGTAAAAATTTAGAATTCCTCTCATTTGTGTTATAATTTAAATTTATGAAAAACTGGGAAAGAAGGTTTATTGAAATTTTTTTTATAGTATTTCTTTTTATTATCATTTTTGTTTTTTCCCAATTTATAAGTAAATTTATTTATCTTCCAGATTTCCTTAATTTAAATTATAAACTAGGTTTAGATATTGCTGGAGGAAGTATTTTAACATATGAATCTAATTTAAGTCAAGTTGAAGACAAAAAAGAAACGATGGAGATGTTAAAGGATGTTATTGAAAGAAGAATTAATTTTTTTGGGATTAACGAACCAAAAGTAACCTATTCAATTATAGATCAGATAGGAAGAGTTTATGTTGAACTTCCAGGTATTAAAGATCCAAAAGAAGCTATTAACTATCTAGGTCAGACTCCTTATTTAGAATTTTATGCCCCAAAAGAAATTGGTACTTCAACAGAGTGGGAACCAACAGGCCTTACAGGTAAGTATCTTAAAAAATCAAATGTTGATTATCATCCAGCAACTTTAGAGCCAGTAGTTTCTCTTGAATTTAACGAGGAAGGAGCTAAAATTTTTGCTCAGCTTACTGAAAAATACTTAAACCAGCCACTAGCTATTGTTCTTGATGGTAACATTATTTCAAGTCCTGTAGTTAAAGAGGTAATTAAAGATGGCAAAGCACAAATAAGTGGAAACTTTTCCTTAAAAGAAGCTAAACTTCTTTCAAGAAGACTTAATGAAGGAACCTTACCAGTTGCTGTTAGTTTAGTTGGGCAAAAGAGTATAACTGGAAGTTATGGTTCAGAATTTATTTTGTTTGTTATAAAATCAGGAATAATTACTTTTCTTTTAATTTCTTTATTTATGGTAATTTATTATCGCCTCACAGGTTTTATTTCTGTAATCTCTCTTTTTGTTTATCTTATTTTAAATTTGTTTATTTATAAAGTTTTTGGAGTTGTTCTTACGCTAGCAGGTATTATTGGATTTTTACTTTCAATAGGTATGGCTATAGATGGGAATATTTTAATTTTAGAAAGAATAAAAGAGGAAATTAAAAAGGGGAAAAGCGGACTTTCTCTTATAAAAGATGGTTTTTCAAGATCATGGACATCTATTAGAGACTCAAACATTACTACTCTTATTTCTGTTGCTATTCTTTATTTCTTTACTTCATCGTTTGTAAGAGGCTTTGCCCTTACTCTTGGGATAGGAGTTATAATTAATCTTTTTACCGCAGTTTTTTTGACAAGAATTTTGATGACAAGATTTTTTGTAAAAAATGCTTAAGGTTGTAGAAAAAAGACTCTTTTATTACTTTTTTTCTCTTTTCCTTTTTCTGATTTCTCTTTACCTTATAGTTTTTCAAGGTTTTATACCCTCAATTGATTTTAATGGTGGAGCTCAGGTTGAAATTTTATTTAAGGACGTGCCATTTAAAGACCAAAAAGATATTTTGAATTTTAAAGAAAAGTTTAAAGATTTTAGAATAACAGAAATTTTAAAATCTGAAGAAAGATATATTATAAAAATGTCAAACCTTCAATACCAAGACTATGAAAGATTTCTTGAAAAACTAAAAGCAGAAGGGATTAACTATGAAGATGTTAATTTTACTAATATAAGCCCTACTATAGGTAAAGAGCTTAAAAATAAAGCTAAAACAGCAATATTTTTAGTTTTAATTTTAATTTCGATTTATATTTCATTTGCTTTTAGGAAAAATACCAAACCAGTAAAGAGTCTAGTTTTTGGTCTTGCAACTCTTATTGCTCTTGTTCATGATGTCATCATCAGTCTTGGTTTTGTCATTTTAAATAAATTCCCCTTAGAAAGTTCAATTGTTGTCGCTCTTCTTACTTTAGCGGGCTATTCTATTCATGATACTATTGTTGTCTTTGATAGAATCAGGGAAAACTTATCTCTTTCAAAATCAAGTAAAGATCTTAAGACAGTAATTGAAGAAAGCGTCAGTCAAACAATGTCAAGGTCCATTAACACTTCTTTGACAACAATAATTGCTTTAGTTGTAAGTTTTTTAACTTTTGCAGGTTATGTAAAATCACTTATTCTTACTCTTATTTTTGGTATTATAATAGGTACATACTCTTCAATATTTATAGCCTCACCCCTTGTTTTTGAAATGTCAAAGTTTGGCAAAAATGGCAAAAATTAGATTTTATTTTAAAAAAATTAAAAATACCCAACCTTATAAACTTTATTTAGAGGGCAAAATAAAAAAGATAGAAAAATTTTTAAAAGAAAATGATGTTTTAAATATTGAATTTTCTTTAATTGATAAAAAAACATTTTATACTGAATTTAATTTTCAAAGAGAAGGGAAGCTTTTAAGAGCAACAGGCAAGAGTTTTAATCCTTTCGAAAGTATAGATAAGGCTATAGATAAGCTAGTGAAAAGAATTAAAAAAGAGAAAAATAAAAAATGATTGGTATTTTTAGAAAAGATAGAATAAAAGAATTCCAAAAGTTAGTAAATGAAATAAATAATCTAGAAAAGGAATTTGAGAAAAAATCTCAAGAAGAACTCAGGGACATTTTAAATACCTTTAAAGAAAAAATTAAAGAAAATGAAAATCATGATAAAATCTTAGTTCAGGTTTTTGCGGCTGTAAGAGAGGCTGCTAAAAGGACTATTGGTCAAAGACACTTTGATGTTCAACTTTTAGGCGGGATTGCTCTAGCAAAAGGGATGATAGCTCAGATGTTAACTGGTGAAGGGAAGACAATTACAGCAACTCTTTCAAGTTCTTTTAGAGCTTTATTTAAAAAAGGAGTTCATATTGTCACGGTTAACGAGTATTTAGCAAAAAGAGACACTATTTGGATGGGTCAAATTTATGATTATTTAGGTTTTAGTGTTGGCTGTGTTACTGAAAGTGGTAGTTTTATTTATGATAAAAATTATTCAGAAACAAAAATAGAATTAGAGCAAAAAATACCTCAACAAGGAAGCTTTCTTGTTTTTTATGAGTACTTGAGACCAGTTACAAAAAGAGAAGCTTATAGCGCTGACATAGTTTATGCAACTAACCATGAACTTTGTTTTGATTATCTGAGAGATCATCTTACTTTGTCAAAATTTGAATTTAATCAAGTAACTTTCGATTTAGAAAAAAGAAAATTTTACTATGCCATTATAGATGAGATTGATAGTATTTTAATTGATGAGGCAAGAACGCCCCTTATAATTTCTTCAATAGCTTCTTTACCGAGTGATTTTTATATTAAATTTGACGAAATTGTCAAAAAACTTGAAAAGGATGTTGATTTTGAAATTGATGAAAAAAGAAAAACAGTCCTTTTAAAAGATCAAGGAGTAGAGAAAGTTACAAAACTTTTAGGTTATAACCCATACGAGATTAATGATTTAGCTTCTATAAATCATCTAACAGAAGCTCTTCGAGCAAACTGGTTATTTTTTAAAGATAAGGACTATATAGTAAAAGATGGTAAAGTTTTAATTGTTGATCCATTTACAGGAAGAATTTTACCAAATCGTCAATGGTCAGGAGGACTTCATCAAGCAATTGAAGCAAAAGAAAGAGTGCCGATAACTCCAGAAACTAGGACAATTGCCTCTCTTACTCTTCAGAACTTTTTTAAAAAATATCAAATTCTTGCAGGAATGACCGGAACAGCTATCAGTTCTGCAGAAGAATTTGAAAAAATTTATGGACTTGAAGTTGTAGAAATTCCACCAAACAAACCTTGCATTAGAGAAGACTTACCAGATGTTGTCTTTGTTACTCAAGAGGCTAAATGGAAGGCAATAGTTGAAAAAATAAAAGAACTCTATCATAAAGGACAGCCAGTTTTAGTTGGGACAGTTTCAGTTGAAAATAATGAATATCTTTCAAGTCTTTTAAAAAAGGAAGGCATACCTCATCAAGTTTTAAATGCAAAAAATCATGAAGAAGAAGGAAAAATAATAGCTCAAGCAGGCAAGTTTAAGGCAGTTACTGTTGCTACTAACATGGCTGGTCGTGGTGTTGATATTATTTTGGGAGGAAATCCGCCTGACCCAGAAGAAAGAAAAAAAGTTTTGGAACTTGGTGGACTTTTTGTTTTAGGTACCGAAAGGCATGAAGCAAGAAGAATTGATGATCAGTTGAGAGGAAGATCTGGGAGACAAGGAGACCCAGGTAAAAGCCAGTTTTATATTTCTTTAGAAGATGATTTAATTAAAATTTTTGGAGGAGAAAAAATTAAAAATCTTATTGAAAAACTTAATTTACCAAAAGATCAGCCAATAGAAAACAAATTAGTTACCAAAGCTATTGAAGAAGCTCAAAGAAAGGTAGAAGGTTTTAATTTTGATATAAGAAAGAATTTACTTGAATATGATGAAGTTATAAATCTTCAAAGAGAATCAGTCTACAAGTTAAGAGATGATATTTTATTTGAATATATTGATCCTGTGGATTTTTTGCATGATTGTTTTGAGAGATTTTACGAAAAGAATAAAGAGATAAAAGAAAATTTAGAGTATGTTTTTCAAACATCTGAAAATGTAAAAAGTGTTTTTGAGGAGAAAATAAAGAAAATTGAAGATTTTTTTAATAATGAAAATAAAGATTTTAAAGATTCTCTTAGGGTAGCAATTTTAAGGTTTATAGATGAACTTTGGGCTGAACATCTTAATTTTCTTGAAGGACTAAGAGAAACTATTTATCTTCGTGGTTATGCTCAAAAGGATCCTTTAATAGAATTCAGAAAAGAAGCAACGGCTGCTTTTAATTTTTTCAAAGATAATCTTTCTTTCAATCTTCTTTATTTTATAATGAGAATAAAAACTGAAAAAGAGTACCCAAAAGTAGGTAGGAATGATCCTTGTCCATGTGGTTCAGGTCTTAAATATAAAAAATGTCACGGGAAATAACTTTCCAAGTAAAAACACCAATCTTTACAGGTCCCTTGGATTTACTCTTAAAATTGGTAGAAGATAAAAAACTTGATCTTACTGATTTTAGTATTTCACAGTTAATTAATGACTATTTAGATTATTTTCAAAAATTCCAAGATCAAATTCATCTTGAAGAGCTTTCAGATTATCTTTTAATTTTTTCAAAACTTTTGCTTTTGAAGTCTTCAATCATAAATAAAATTCCTCTAGAAGAATCTTTAGCTAAACAAGTTGAACATTTTAAAGTTGTCCGTGACTTACGAGAGGAGCTTAAAAAATTTTTAAAAAATTCGAAAACTCTTTTTGAAAGAGAAGGGAAAATTAATGTAGTTTTTATAGAGCCAGATTTTCAATTAAGTGAGCTTTTAGAATCACTTTCTTCCTTTTTAAAGATAAGCTTTGAAGAGAAAAAGATAGAGTTTAAAGAGATAATAAAGATTCAAGAGGCTATAGAAAGAATAATCAATATTTTAAAAGAAGTTCCGGAAATAGAATTTTTCAGTCTTGTCAGTCAAGATAATTCTCAAGAATACAAAAAAGTTGTGATTGCTTACTTTCTTGCTATTTTAGATATTTGGAAAGAAAGAAAAATAGAGGTTGAACAAGAGGATTTATTTGGTAAAATTTTAATAAAAAGGAAAGATGGAGGAAATTGAAAAAATTAAAAAACAAATCGAAGCAATAATTTTTATTTCTTCAAGCCCAATAACAATTCAAGATTTAGTTAAATTTTTTAATTTGGAGGAAAATATAATAAAGGAGGTTGTTGATAAATTAATTGAAGATTATTCTCAACGGGGGATTATTATTTTGAAAAAAGATGATAGTCTTCAGTTTGTCACTTCTAATCAAGTAAGCGAGACGGTCGAAAAATTTATGAAGTTTCAATTAGAAAAAGATCTCACACCAGCTGCTTTAGAAACTTTAGCAATTGTAGCTTATTTAGGACCAATTACAAGAGCTCAGATAGAGATTTTAAGAGGAGTAAATTCAAGTTATATTTTAAGGGAACTAATGATAAGAGGGTATGTTGAAAGAAAACAAGAAGGTCATAATTTTTATTATGATATAAGTTTAGAATTTTTGAAGTTTTTTGGAATTCAAAATAAAGAAGAATTACCTAATTTTTTGCAGACAAAGGAAAAACTTTCAGAAATTCTTTCGAAATATTCTCACTATGCTTAAAAAACCAATTTATTTAGAAGAGAGGAGAGAAAAAAAATTTTTTAGGAACTTTCTTATATTTATAATTTTTCTTTGGATTTTTATTTTTATCCCACCATATTTTTATTTAACACTTATAAAAGAAAGTAAAGTAGCTATTTTTCAAGGAATTATTTTATTTTATGAATTTAGCAAATTTACAAGTGATTTAATTAAAGAAAGACTAACGAATATTTTAGAGAAGTCCTTTTTGGGTTATTATAGTTTTTATAGTTATTTTCAGAAAGAATTTTTAAAAAAAATAAAAGTCAATCTAGAACTTATTTCAAGAGAATTTGCGAAAATACCAAAAATTTCTTTTAAATTGCCGAAAATTGGAAAAGACTTGAAAGAGGCTAAATTTTTTGTTTCTCATCAGGCTATCAAAATTCCTCCAAAAAATGAAAATTTGTTTCTTTCAATTCAGCAATCGAGTATTTTAAATGAAAAAAAAGTAACTTTCTTTAAAGAGTTTAACAAAACTCCTCAACCAAAAAGTTTTTCAGCCTCGCTTTTTGTTTTGAAAGACAAAATAACTCAACAAGAAGAAATTGATAAAGCTAAAGAATTAAAAAAAGAATCTCTAGATATTGAATTAATTCAAATTCCTAACTTAACTGCCGAAGGAATTCTGGTGAAAAGTTTTTCTGGTAAAGAATTTTTTTCTAAAAACAAAGAAAAGAATTTCTCTCTTGCTTCTCTTACAAAGCTAATGACAAGTATCATTGCTTTTGAAAATTATAAAGAAGATGAAATTTTTCAGATTAAAAAAGAACATCTTAACTTAGAAGGTGATGTTGGGCTTATCTTAGATGAGAAATTTGATCGGAATTCTCTTCTTTATTTTGTTCTTCTTTCTTCTTCAAATGATGCAGCTGTTGCTCTGACTGAAAAATTAGGGATTGAAAAATTTGTAGAGCTTATGAACAAAAAAGCTAAGGAAATTGGGATGGAAAATACATTATTTGTAGATCCTACTGGGATAGATACAGCAAATAAATCAACCCTTCAAGATCTTTATTTACTAGTAAAGTATATTTTAGTTAATCATCCAGAAATTTTAAAAATGACAACAGAAAAAGAGAAAGTTTTAATCTCCCAAGAAGGATATGTTCATAATATAAAAAATAGAATAATTAATTTTATTCCCGAAGTTGAGAATTTTAATTTTCTTGGAGGGAAAACTGGTTATCTTCCATCTGTTGGTTATAATTTAATTACTGTTTTTGATTTTGGTGAACCAATAATCATGATAAGCTTAGGTGAGAGAAATAGTTATAAAGATAGTATTTTAAAATTTTTAAATCATTTCCACATTTCTTTTCAATGAAATTGCCCGATTCATTAAAAAAATTAGTAGAATTTTTTGAAAGCTTTCCCGAAATTGGACCAAGACAAGCTTTAAGACTTACTTTTTTTGTTGCGCGAAATGAAAAATTTAAATCTATTTTTAAAAATATCTCCGAAGAAATTCAAAAGATAAAACTTTGCAAAGATTGTTATTTTCCTTTTGAAAACGAAGGAGATCTTTGCTTTTTTTGTAGTAATCCTCAAAGAGATAAAAGAAAGCTTTGTATAGTTCTTTCAGAAACTACGGTTTTGTCTTTAGAGAAGGCTCAATTTTATGATGGTGTTTATTTTATTTTAGGAGAAAGAGAATTAGAGAAAAATATTGAAAAATTAAGAGAACTTATAAAACAAAGAAATGTTCAAAAAATAATTTTTTCTTTACCTCTTACAAGTGAGGGTAGGGTAATAGTTGAAGATATCAAAAGTGGTCTTTCAGATTTTAAAGTTGAATTTATAGAGCCAAAAATGGGACTTCCTAAAGGTGGAGAAGTGGAATTTGCTGATCCAGAAACCCTTAAGGAAGCATTTAAATTTTAAATTTTTATGTTATAATTAAATTTTATGAAAGCAAGTCTTTTAGAAAAAAGCAAAAAAGTTGAGGAGATTAAAAAACACTTTGAAGAGTCAACTTATCTATTTTTATTTTCTCTTTATAAATTCCCAACAAAACTTTTAAACAAATTAAGGGAGGAAGTAAAGGAAAATGGGGGAATTATTAAAGTTACAAAGCAGACACTTCTTATAAAGGCAGGAATTCTCAAAAAGAAGATTAAGTTTAATTTTCCTCTTGGAGTTGTTTTTGTGAAGGAAGATGATAATAAAATTTTAAGAATTTTCAATAACTTCCAAAAAGAAAATAAAGTAGGAGATTATCTTTTTGGTATTTACAAAGATCAAATTCTTTCAAAGGAAATGTTGCTTGAATTAGGAGAGCTTCCGACCAAGAAAGAATTAATAGCTAAATTAATTTTTACTCTTAAAAGTCTTTTTGGAAGAATGACAAACTCTCTTAAGCTACCAATAAGAAAATTAATAACCTTATTAAGAGTAAGAGCCCAAAAACTATCTTAAAGTTAGTTTTTGGGTTTTAAATTTATGGAGCAAAGCATAAATGAAATAATTGAAAGGATAGAAAAATTAACGGTCATCGAACTTGCAGATTTAGTAAAAAGACTTGAAGAAAAGTTTGGAGTTAGTAGTTTACAATTTGCCCCAGCTCAAGCAACACCTCAGACCCAAACAGTTGAACAAGAAAAAACTGGGACAGTTAATTTAATTTTAGCTTCAGCTGGGGATCAAAAATTGCAAGTTATCAAAGTATTGAGAGAAATTAATCCTTCTTGGAGCCTTAAGGATGCAAAAGATATTGTTGATTCAGCTCCAAAAGTAATAAAAGAAGGTATTTCTCAAACAGAAGCAGAAGAGCTTAAAAAGAAACTTGAGGCTGTTGGAGCAAAGGTTGAGATAAAATAAGTGTGATTCAGAAAGAGATTTTAAAATTAAAACCAAAAAGCTTAAGGATAATAGATGAAGAAGGAAAATCTCTTGGTATTTTTAGTTTTGAGGAAGCTTTAAAGCTTGCCCAAGAAAAAAATAAAGATCTTTTTATTTTAACAACAAAAACATCCCCGATTGTTGTTAAATTAGGAGATTATAGTAAATTTTTATATCTTAAAAAAAAGAAAAAATCTCATAAAAAATCAAAAGAACAAAAAACAGTAAGGATAGGGGTAAATGAGGCAAAAGCTGATCTTGAAAGGAAGGTAAAACAAATAGAAAAATTTTTAGAAAATGGTCATGCAGTAGAAGTTAAAATGGTAATAAAAGGAAGACAACAAATTCATTATGATTTCGCTAAAGAAAAATTTTTACAATTTCTTAATCTTATCAAAAACAAAGTAATCACTCAACCCATAAGAGAAAACCCAAATATGATTGTTGCTTACTTAGCAAGGAAATAATATGAAAACAAAAAAATCAATTAAAAAAAGAATAGAAGTAAAAAAGAAAGTTTTTATTGTCCAAAAGCCAGGAAGGGCTCATAATTTAGCAAAAAAAGAAAGAAAAGTTAAAAGATTAAAAAAATCTGTAAAAGATCGATTATGAAAAATTTAAAAATAAAAATAGCTATCTCAGGAGCAGCCCAAACAAGTCCATGCGCTTCTGATGTTCTTGAAAAATGCTTAATTCTTGGAAGAACAATAGCTAAAAACAATTGTATTTTAATTACTGGAGCAACCACAGGAGTCCCTTATTGGGTAGCAAAAGGAGCAAAACAAGAAGGAGGTTTTGTTATTGGTCTTTCACCCGCTCTTAGTTTCAAAGATCATGTTGAAAAATTTAATCTGCCAATAGACTATCATGACATTATCATTTGGACAGGTCTAGATTATTCTGGAAGAAACATGATTCTTTCAAGATCTGCTGAGGGAATAATTTTTGTCTGTGGGAGAATAGGAACGTTAAATGAATTTACTACAGCCTTTGAGGATAGAAAAATTATGGGAGTTTTGGTTGGAAGTGGCGGAACTGAGCCTTTAATTAAAGAAATTCTTGAGAGAGCAAAAAGAGAAGAAAGAATCATTATTTGGGAGGAAGATCCTGAAAAATTGGTTTATAAATTAATTGAAAAAATAAAAGAAAATGAGCCTATTTTTAGTTAAAATAATCTTAGCTGTTGTTTTAGGTGCTATTATAGGTGCCCAAAGAAGTTATGCCCACAAACAGGCTGGTCTTAGAACTTTTGCTTTAGTTTCATTAGGCTCTTGCGTTTTTGTTCTTTTTGTTCAACTTTTTAGCACAAATCCAGAAATAATTTCAAGAACTATTGCTAATGTTTTAGTTGGAATTGGTTTTCTTGGTGGAGGAGTTATCTTTTTCCATAAAGATAAAGTTTTTGGCTTGACTACTGCTGCAGCTCTTTGGTGTACCGCAGCTATTGGTCTTGGTGTTGGCCTTGGACTTTTTAAAGAATCAATAATTGTTTCTTTAGTTGTTTTTGTAATTTTACAGTTTCTTGGCTTTTTAGAAAATTTAATTAAGAAAACAAAAATAAAAAATGTTTAACTTAAGTGCAATTAGTGCCATTATTGGGACAGTAATCGGACTTGGGATTTTCCCACTTCCTTATGTTTTTTTTACTCAAGGAATGACAGTTATTCTCCTAGTTTTTTTTATTTTCCTTTTGATGCTTCTTACAATTTTCATGTATGGAGAAATTATAGGAAGGTTTGAAGGTGTTCACAATTTTTACTCATATTTTAGTTTGATTTTTGGGGAAAAGTTAAAACCCTATGCTTTTTTAATAGAATTTTTATCTTTAGAAAGTGTTCTTATTGTTTATTGTTTTTATCTTAAAGATGTTTATGGCTTTTTAAGTGGACTTTTATTTTTGCTTGTAGGTCATCTTATTAATTTTTTTGGCCTTAAGACATTTAAAAATGTTGAGTCATCTTTTACTTTTTTGCTTATTCTGATAATTTTACTTACTTCAGGATATGGAATTTTAAACTTTAATAAAGAAAACTTAAATCTAAAATTAAGTTTAGATTTCAGCTCTTATGGAC